>VOFD01000179.1_pt1 | contig 197765 bp, 186 predicted proteins | sample 5384101 | NCBI WGS metagenome assembly VOFD01 (sample SAMN12384723, study PRJNA508395) | human gut metagenome | isolation source: healthy gut C | host: Homo sapiens | reverse complement strand
ACGGCATATTCAGCAAAATGAGCTTTTGATGTCCAATGTCTTTTTCATCGTTCCAGCTCCTTTCGCTTGGTGCGATCCACCACAGCATTTTAACCATCTCTTTGAACTGGTTAAGTTTTGCCAGTACGGACAGGCGCTCTGTTTTCATCCAACCCACTTCTTTGGCGGTTGTCCTGAAATTGGTGCTGTGCTTTTCCGATGAACAGGTCATAGAAAGTCGGCTTTGCCCTCCAGCTGTGCAGGTTTTTTGCGGGAATTGCTGTACCCCAGCGCAGCGGCCACATCCATTCCGCAAAACAGGTATTTGCCGTTTTCTTCGATGACCCGGATACTGCCAAACTCCGGGTTTTTGAAAATTTCCATCTGGTTCATATCGTGCCTCCTTGGGCATGATAAAAAGCGGCCTTTACCAGCCGCCTGCATACATATCGTGATTGACCAGTGAAGTGTAGTGGTTATTCATGGTGGTAGGCGCATTGAACAGGTACTGCTTGATATTGCGTACCTGGGTGGTATTCTTTTGCAGACAGTCCATGACAAACTCGATGTGGGAGCTGTCCAGTTTCAAAAAACGGGAACGCACGATCTCGTGAGGAAAGTCTGCCCCAGAGATCCGGGTGGTCTTTCGTTTGGCACAGACCGTTTCGACCAACAGCTCTACGATCTCATTCAGGTCATCCAGGTAGAGAGGATAACGCTGCTTCAGACAGTCATACTCGATATTCTCCAAAATCAATTCCCGATAATTTTCTATCTCTGTGACAGACATCGCATCCCTTCCTTTCCGTTCCGGCGGTCTTGCCGCCGCTGTTTCCCGGAAGGGAATGGAATCGGTACTTGATCCATAAGTAATTGATTTTTCTGTATTTGATTTCTCTATATTTAATTCTGCGGGCTTTTCCGTATCCGGTTTATCCATATACGGGTTTTCCGTATCTGGTGAATCCGTATCCGGTTTTCTAAGCTGTGGCTGCTCGTATATGACATACTCTGTATCGCTGATGCGTCCCTGCCGGTCACGCAGCTTGTGCCGCACAATGTAACCGGCAGCCTCCAATTCCCGCAACGCAGCGCCTATGGCATCCACGCCCTCCTTACAGATCTTTGCAAGGCCACGGGTGGTATAATTCCAGTCCTCTGGCAAAGACAGCATCATGGAAAGCAGCCCCTTGGCTTTTAACGACAGGTTTGCATTTCGTAAATGATGATTGCTCATCACGGTATAATCACGGGTCCGTTCAATGCGAAAAACGGCCATCGACCTCACTCCTTCCGAATTTTGGGTACAAAAAAACCGCAATCCTCATTTCAAAGAATTGCGGTGTTCAGCGCTTTTCAAATTTTCTTGCATAGAACCAAAACAGCGGCTTTCGGGGACGCGCCTCTGTAAATGGCTCCTCTTGGGCGAAAGGAAGTGTTTGCATCACGCGGTCAATATCTGTTGAATCCATGTCATGCTGAGATTTGCAATCTTCCCGGATTGCTTCTTGAATTTCCTTTACCGTACACATAGTCATTCCTTTCCTTTCGTTGTATGGGTTTATGAGCGGCGGCGTTTTCCGGTTTGAAATCGAGGATATGTCCCTCAATCACACGAGCGTAACGCTTGATCTTAATCTCCCGACGCTGCTGGCTTTGCAGGGCAGCCTGATACCCGTCCTCGGTCAAAAACAGCCGCATTTCCTCTCCGGGGCTGCCGTAAGCTGTGCTGGGACGCAGGACGGAAAACTCAATCATCCAGCGTGTGTTATCCCAAAACCTCTCTACGGCGAGAATGTTGTGTCCTTTCAGCTCACGGGCTGAAATATCCCTCATAGGCGGCTCCTTTCATCGTTCCTGATCTCTCTGACGCTTTTTCTGCCATGCCTCCAGCAGCTTGATGATGGTTTCCTGCATCCGCTGGGGCGTATAGCTTTTAGGGAAATACTTCCGCAAGGTGTCAGAGGTAAATGTTACTCGGTCCAGATCGCTTTTCTTTTCCTCACCCATGATGACACGCATCATATCGAGGGTCAGATGCCCCTCCTGACTGTATTTCTTGAGCCGCTGGGCTTGAGAAAGAGAAGGGGTAGCCTGTTCGCTGTCCATCGCGTCCAGCAGGTCTACCTGTTCCTCCTTTTTGAGAAAGGACAGCTCATAGGCAGGGTTCAGGGCAATCTTCTTTTCATCCACCATATCCATCAATTCAGGAATCAGCTCTGTCAGACGGATATAGCGCTGAACTTGATTTCTGCTTGAACCAGCCTGCTGAGCTAATATTTCATCGGCTCTCAACTTCGTCCCAACTTGGGACGAAGTTAAATCAACTCGCTCTCCCTGATGTTTCATGGCATCCAGCTTCATCTTGTAGGCAAAGGCTCTTTCACTGGGGAGCAGACTTTCTCGCTGCAAGTTGCTGTCAACCATAATGATCGTGGCGGCATCATCGTCCAGGTCTCGGACAATGACCGGCATGGTTTCTTTCTCAGCCAGCTCACTGGCCCTGTGCCGCCTGTGTCCGGCTACCAGCTCATAGCCGCCCTCCGGGTCCGGGCGGGCAATCGCCGGAACCAGAACGCCATACTGCTTGATACTGTCAGCGGTCTCCATCATGGCTTCGTCATCCTTGACTTTGAATGGATGCCCTTTGAACGGGTGCAGTTCCGACAGCGGGATTTCTACTACTTTTTCTCTCTGAGCATCGGCACGGCTCTCCTCCGTAGAAAACAGATCATCTACCGATGCCAGTTCTACTTTTTTCGCGCTGCTTTTCAAGTTTCAACACCTCCTTCGTCAGATTTCGATACCCCTCTGCCACCTTACCGCCAGGGTCATGGACGAAAATGCTTTTTCCCTCTGCGCTAATTTCCTTTGCACGGACAGAGTGTGGAATCTCCGTTCCAAAGACTTTGATTTTACTTCCATAGGTGTCCCGCAGCAAAGCAGCAATCTCTTTGGCAAAGTTGGTGCGGTTATCCACCATCGTCAGCAGTATACCGTCAATCTGGAGCTTTGGATTGATCTGCCGTTTTACCTTGCTGACCGTAGATAAAAGCTGTTCCAGTCCTTTGGCGGGCAGATACTCTGCCTGAACGGGAATTATGATCCTGTTCGCAGCCGCCAGCGCATTGACCGTAAGCATCCCCAACGAGGGCTGACAGTCAATCAGGATATGGGAATATTGTCCCTTCAGTGTGTCCAGATATTGCCGTAAAACCGTTTCACGGCTCATGGCGTTTACCAGAGAAACCTCCATGCCGGAAAGCTGAATATCCGCAGGCATCAGGTCAACGCCTTCTGCATGATGCAGAATACCTTCTCCGGGGCGTATAGGCTGATCCATCAGAATTTTGCCCATTGCATCCGACAGGGTAAAGGGCAGCTTGTCCGGCTGGGGATTGCCCAGGCTGATTGTCAGGCTTCCTTGCGGGTCCCCGTCGATCAGCAGCACTTTCTTTCCGGCCTGCGCCAGCCCAATCCCCAGGTTCGCGCAGGTGGTTGTCTTGCCAACGCCGCCTTTCTGGTTGGCGATGGCGATGATTTGCGTGTTCAAATAAACCTCCTCCTTCTACAATAAATATCCCTATTCCGAAAAATAGGGATGAAAAAAGCCGCTTACTCAAATAAATGAATAAACGGCTATGTAAGAAATATTCGATTGTAAGTAAAGTTTTATATCACTGCAAAATAACGAAGTGCATCTTTGATTGCTTCTACCTTTTCTGGTGTCGGATGTTTCCTCGGCTGTTTCAATTCTTCTACCGCATTAGGAGCATCATACATCGGCAAGCATCCCGTACAGCATCGGCATTTAACTCCACACCGATGACCTTGCCGGCCTTGTCGCTGGCGATCATGCCGATCGTTCCGGTTCCGCAGTAGGCATCCACCACAGTCTCTTTGCCGGTGAGTCCGGCATACTCCAAAGCTTTCCCATAGAGTATCTCGGTCTGTACCGGATTCACCTGATAGAAGGATTTGGGAGAAATACGGAACCTCTTTCCGCACAGTTCATCCTCAATGTATCCCTTGCCATAGATCACATGCTCCTTGTCTCCAAGTACCATGCTGGTATTTCGATTGTTGACATTGATGACCACAGTGGTGATCTCCGGGTGCAGTTTCAACAGTGCCTTCACAAAATTATTCTTGGAGGGCAGGATTGGGGAAGCCAGTACCAGCACCACCATGATCTGTCCGGTAACATGGCCGGTCCGGATCAGCACATGGCGCAGCAGCCCATACCCGGTGTCCTCATTGTAAGGGCGGATATGAAAAGATTTCAGCAGCCCTCTTATAGAGACAATGATCTCATCCGCATTGGCATTCTCGATCAGGCAGCTGTCCACGGGAACGATCCGGTGGCTCTTCTGTTCATAAATGCCGGAGATGGCATCGTGATACCGGTTCTCGCCGAATACCGCATGTACCTTGTTCCGGTAATGCTCCGGGTGCTCCATGGGAATGACACCCTCGACCTTGCAAAAAGGAGCCAGAAGCTCCTTTAATTGCTTTTCCTTATTCTTCAACTGTTCCACATAGGGCTTGTTGATCCAGCTGCACCCGCCGCATTTATCAGCCACCGGGCAGAGACCACTCTTCTTTTTAACAGCCGTCTTTTCCCGGCCCTGTCCTACGGGCACCCGGTTTTCCTTGCCTGCCGGCACTTTAGTTTTTCCCGCCGCATTGGCTTTTCCCGTTGCTTTGGTCTTTTCCGTCCCTTTCGCAGGTCCGGATGTTCTTCTGTCATTTCTGTTATCGTTCTTCATCATTCCGCCTGACTTCATTTAGTCATCCAGTCTTCTCATTTCTGTGTAAGCCAAAAGCAGCGGTCCCACACCCTTGGCATCGTCTTCCACGATGGGCTCGGACATATAATACTCGAAGCTGCCGTCACGCCGACGGTTATCCTCAGGTCCCAGTCCTGCCACGAGGCAGATACCGCCGAGGCTTAAATGTCCATCCTTCTCCTTCAGATAACGGTCACAGATTCCCTGAAATGCCTTTAATCCATAAGCTCTGTAAGACTCCGGTAAAAATCCAAGTCTCGCACCCTTCAGCAGAGAGTATGCCATGATCGCACTTCCGCTGGTCTCTAAATAATTCGGCTCCTGACCACCCAGTGCGGGAAGCTGGTACCACATACCGCTCTCGTCCTGGAATTTTAACATGGAATCGATCAGATCCACGAATACCTTCTTCAGATTGTCATACTCTGCCTTGTACTCTTCCCCCGGCTCACATTTGCTCAGAGTGTCCAACAATGCCATGGAATACCAGCCCAGTGCTCTCAGCCAGAAATTCTGGGACAGACCGGTCTCCTTGTTACACCAGAATGCCTTTTTGGAAGCATCATAACCGTGATAGTACAATCCGGTCTTGGGATCTCTCATATATTTTACAACATTGGCAAACTGATGAAAAATGTCATCATAGTGCTTCTTGTCATCGAATTTGGTCTCATACTCCATGTAGAAGGGCTGTCCCATGTACATGCCGTCCAGCCATACCTGATTGGGATAGATCTTCTTGTGCCAGAAGTTGCCTTCCTCGGTGCGGGGCTGGGTCTCCACCTGGCTGTAGATCAGGTCGATGGCCTTGCGGTATTTTTCCTTACCATTCAGGGCATACAATGCGAACAGAGTCTTGCCCGCATTGACATTGTCAATATTATATTCTTCCACGGAATACTTGGTGATGGTACCGTCTTCCTGCACTCTGTGGTCAATAAATGCATCTGCGAATTCGTAATACTTCTTCTCTCCGGTGGTGCTGTAGATCTCTAAGAGTGCCAGGATCATGCAGCCGTCGATGTAGTTCCATCCGGCAGCTTTCCCCTCTCTGGCCTTCTCAATGTTCCATGCAGGGACATCCAGAGTACTCTTCTCAATCAGTTCATCAATGTATTTCTCAAAAATAGGCAGTTGCATGTATTATTTCCTCCAAATTTCTATTTTACGGCATATAGCTTTATTTTACACTTTATTTCCTGCCTAGTCAATGGGGCTGACAGGGCTCGTACCCGGCAATGGATCAATATTTTCAAATTCCACGATCCATTGTCCGTCATCCGGGAACCCCGGTGTCTGCCTGTCACAACCATCATATCCTGCCGCCATAATTGCTGCTGCCAATAACAGTGATCCATTTCCCGGCAGATACAACGGCAGGTCCTTTCGTCCTGTCTGCCGGTTATTGCCGCTTGTGACATAACAGTTCTTTGGAGATTCCTTCAATAGTAACTCTATTGCTTTCTCCGGCTTTCCTAATCTTACCGCCGTCATCGCCATCATGGCAAAATCCCATCCCCACAGGGTAGGATATTTCCAGCATTCCTCCACCAACTGCAATGTGTTGTCCATAACCGTCCTGTCTATCCGGTCACTGTCGATCAGACCAAAAGCTCCCAGCATAGAGGGGTGATCTCTGTTATACTCCGTAAATGTCGTCGGACAATTTTCATGTGCCAGGTACACGCCGTCTTTTTCCGCCAGTTTTGCTATATGCTCTGCTACCTGTTCCCAGAGTTCTTCCTTTTCCCTGCCGAGTCGTTCTGCCCACCATCCGGCGATCCGCAAGGTATCCCGGAAATACTCCACTTCAAAAGCCGGATTGCACACATCCATTGCCTTATGACATTCCTGTACCGGTATTACCGGAGCACAGATACTGTAGACTTTTTTCACCGGATCCCATCCCACAAAATCTACCATGAAATCAGCGGTTTCCATCACCAGTTCCCAGTTCTCCTCTAAGAATCTGCGATTTCTTTTTCTGCGATATGCCATTTCCAGCATATAGATAATGTGCGGCTGCTGCCACACCAGCAAGGGCGCAATATTGGAAGGGCAGTCCACTCCTTCCGTGGCGATCATTTTCGGCCATCTTGCTCCTTTGTAGCCGTTTCTTGCCGCATTTTCTCTTGCCTGCTGCAGATGTTCCCTATACCATGCCAGGCTTCTGTCCAGCAGCTCCTCCTGATGCCACAGCGGAAGCCATGCACAATGCCACAGATACATCTCCAGATGCATTTTACCGTACCAGCTGTTACATGTCAGTCCTGTCTCCTGCGGAGGTGTTGAACCACTGGAATTGATTGCCATAAGATACTGTGACAAAATAATCCGCCGTTCCAGTTCCCTTGCTCTGGGGTCAGCGCTTTTATTCAGCTGAATGATACCGCCCCGCTCCCAGAAACGCCCACCCCCTCTTTTGGATGCGTTCATTACTTCCTGTGCAGATAAACATTCTGCCTGCTCTTTTTGTTTTCCTAACGCTATGGAGATGTCCAGTTTTTCTCCATTGGCGAAAATACGAAGGGTATGGCTGCCTTCCTTTCGGATCCTTCCTCCCTGCGCATAGATACCTGCATAATACTCATCCCTGTCCAGTTGTCTCCACAGAAGCATTTTTTCATCACTCGTCTGCAGTATCGTGGTACGGTGTCTGTCGTTCTGTGTCCAATCCGATGCGGTAATATCCGAAGCTCCATAGGGGAAATCCAGCACTATACTAATCTTTTTCTCCTTCAGTGCCTCGCTCTCCAGAGAAAAGGCCAGGATGTCTCTCCCTTCATTGTGGCAGGCGGTCCGCACTCTGCAGGCATTGTTCCGTATCTGGAATTCACTGTACAGAATCCCTTCATACAGAACCAGTTCCTGCCGCACCCCGGTGATATCTTCTGCAGAAATGCTCTCCTCTTCCCACTGCAGGCGGACCCTTACCAGATTCAGTCTGTGGGGATTTTCCCGCAGCCAGTTATAGACATCTTCATTGCCCACCTTTTTATCCTGCGGATATTTTAACAGACGTCCTTCTCTGTTTACATATTCCGTCATCACCAGATCATCCAGTGTATAATTGTACTTTTCCCTGCTTACCGGTTTCGTGTGCCATCCCCATTGTGACATTGTACACAACGGGAGTTCCTGATATTCCTCGTATAGCGTCTGCATTCCGGTGATATCCGCCGTAAAAGCAAGTTCTCCGTTTCCTACCGTAAGCGGGGAGTCCGTTGCTATCTCCGTCAGCACCGGATTATGTCCCGATATCAGTTTCTGCCTGTCTATTTTATGTTCTGCGACCATACAAATACTCCTTATCCTTTTACTGAACCGATCATAACACCCTTTACAAAATGTTTCTGTACAAAAGGATATAAAATAATCAGTGGAATACTACCAAATACAATAATAGCATATTTTAATACTTCAATGTTCGCTGCACGCATACTTTGTTCTGCCGTAGTTGCCATTTCCTCCAAAGCTGCTACCGAATTCATGATATTACGCAGGACTACCTGCAGTGTAAATTTATTCTCTGAAGACAAATAAATAAATGCATCAAAATAGGAATTCCAATGAGCAATGGCATAATAAAGTACCAATACTGCCAAAATAGATTTTGACAACGGTAATACCATATTAACCAGAACCCGGATATCATCGCATCCATCCAGTCTTGCAGATTCCAACATTTCTCCCGGAATGCTGTTCTGGAAATAGGTTCTTGCAATGATCATGTTATATACCGAAATTGCTCCCGGTAAGATCAATGCCCACATACTATCCAGCAGTCCGAGGTTTTTGACATTCAGATAAGTAGGAATCAACGGTGCTGTGAAGATCATAACGAAAATAAACAGAGCGCTGATCACCTTTCTTCCAATAAAATCCTTTACGGACAATGGATATGCCGCCATAATTGTCAATACAATATTTACGCATGTTCCCACTATAGTATATATAATGGAATTTTTATAACCGGTCAGAAGAGACCTGTTGGAAAATATCTCCTCATATGCATCAATATTCCATCCCTTCGGCCAGAAAGATACCTGTCCTCTTATGACAGCGCTTGGCGAAGACAAAGACGAAGCTACCACATTGAGAATTGGCATCGCTACCAACAGAAGACATATCATCAGGAGCACAGTATTTACTATATAAAATATACGATTACTTTTGCTCATAACTTTTCTTTTCATCTTATGTTCCTCCCTATATCAGACTGGTATCGGCAACCTTATCCGCTATTTTGTTTACAACCAGCAATAATATCAGAGATACCACTGACTGGAATATACCAATCGCTGTCGAATAGCTATACTGCATTCCGCTCAGACCGATACGATAAACATACGTTGAGATAATGTCTGAAGTTGCCATGTTTAAATCATTTTGCAAGAGCAGTACTTTTTCATATCCTATTGTCAAAATATGCCCACAGGACATGATCAACAGAATTACTGCTGTCGGCATGATACTGGGAATGTCAATATATCTGATTCTTTGCCAGATATTCGCACCGTCCACGGTTGCTGCCTCATGTAATTCCTGGTCTACCGCAGCAAGCGCAGAGATATAAATCACGGCATTGTAACCCGTTTTCTGCCATACATCAGAGAAAACATATAATGTTTTGAACAATTTAGGCTCTCCCATAAAATGAATGGCCTGTCCTCCCAGATTCTCGATCAGGTGATTCACCGGACCCGTCAGAGATAACATCTGTGACAGAATACCTACGATCAAAACGGTAGAAATAAAATAAGGCATATACGTTACCATCTGTACCGTCTTTCCGAACCATCGCACTCTGACATAGTTCAATGCCATCGCAAGAATGATCGGTGGAAAAACTCCCAATACAATACCGTACACAGACAAGCCCAATGTATTACCCATCAGTCTCCAGAACTGTGGTGACTGGAAAAACATCTTGAAATACTTAAGTCCTACAAACGGGCTGTGCCAGATACCTCCTTTGAAATTGTAATCCCGGAATGCGATCTGCGATCCAATAATAGGCATATATTTAAAAACGATCAGATAAACCAGAGGCAGTGCTACGATCAGATATAACTGCCAATGCCTTTTTATGCTTCGTATTGTATTTTTTGCATGCTGTTTTTTATGTTCCGGACGAATTGTTTTCTTAGGCTTCATTTTCTTCCTTCTTTCTATAAAAAGGAGGGCTGCCTTAATGCAGTCCCCCTTGCAAATGTTTCAAAAGGCTTTCCCGATCTCCTATTTTGCAAAAGAAGATTCATCATATGCCTTCTGTAATAACTCCAAATATCTCTCCAGTCCTACATTATTCAGGGCACTGATATAGCCATCCCATTCTGCATCAATATCCTTTGCTCCGGTAATAAACTGCACCATATATTCTTTCTGAACATCCATAACATTGGTCTTAAGCAAAGACATTTCGCTGGAGTCTTCCTGGCTCATATATAAATCCGGCATTACCGACTCTCTGGACTGTCGCACCTTTTCATGTTCAAGAGACGCTCTGTAAATAACCACATTTCGACCATTGACCGGCTTAACATCCTCCGCATACGGATCCGGGTTCGTGGCTTCTGCAAGCAGGAAATCCGGTGTACGCACCAATGCCGTAACCTGATTCAAAGTTACATTGGCTGTGGAAGCATCCAGTTTCTTATAGAGTGCTTTTGTCACACCATCCATGCCTACTTCTGTCGTATCATCATCCAGCATGACATAATTCACACCTTCTTTTCCAAGAATAGCTCTGTATGTCTGCGTCTCAATATAATCCAGCAGACGGAATGCTGCTTCGGGATTACTGCAGCTGCTCGAAATAAATGTCATACCTGTCTGGAACATAACATAAGGATTCCAGGATGCCACGCATTGACCACTCGGTCCTGTCAAAGGTGCCAGTGACTGATACTGCTGCCATTTATCGGAATACGGTTCTGTCGTCAGATCACAGGCATATCCCGGTCTCTGGGCCAGAAATGCTCCGATGACACATTCATCCCCTGCTTCATTTATGTTTACCTGATTATTCTTATCCTGCGTAAAAGATTCTGGGTTTAATAATCCTTCACTATACAGCTGTTTTAAATATTTCAGGCCTTCTTTGTAGCCTTCCTGAACCGGCGCAAACGTCACTTTTCCGTTATCTAAATACAATTTATTTGTCTCAGAAGTCAGTTGGAACGGATTCATTAGAAATCCATCAATCTGTGTACCCGCTCCGGAAGTCACTGTTGACAAAGGAATTTCGTCATTGAGATCTCCATTGCCATTGGCATCCTGCTCCTTAAAAGCTTTCATGACCTGATAAAACTCTTCCGTAGTTGTCGGCATCTCTAATCCCAGATTATCCAGCCACTGCGTATTGATCCACAATTTCATATTGTATTGTACATGCAGGGATCCATCTACATTCGGTAAAGAATAAATATTACCGTTCGGAGTTGTTATATAGTCTCTCAGCCCCTCTATTTCATCCAGTGCCTGCTTATAACCTACTGAAACAGTGTCCAGATAATCGTTTAAAGGTAAAATCAGTCCCTGCTCTCCCAGCGCCTGTTCTGTTGCTTTGTCATAGCGGTTACTACTGCCTACACCAGTTAAAATAATATCCGGAAGATCTCCCGAAGCGAACATGGTGCTCAGCTTTTCCTGTACATTATCTGAAGCCGCACAGGTCTGCCACTCCAAATGGATTCCCGTTGTCTCTTCAAGTTCTTTTACCATTTCATTATCTTCCCAGCTGCCATCCGGATTTGCAGGTGCAAACACCGTCAGAGTCACGGGCTCATTTACAATGGGAAGTTGTCCCGGTTCATTAAACAATGAATTATCCCCTGTTTGTGTCTGACCTGCTTCTGCTCCTGATGATCCTGCTGCCTGTTGGGATGATCCGCACCCGGTAAACATTCCTGTCATAAGCATGCATGCTGTTAAAAGTGCTACAATTTTTTTCTTCTTCATTTTGTGCCCTCGCCTTCTTTTTTTGCTCAGCCCACAGCTTACCGATTTGATTTTTTGTATTTGTACTGTGGCTGCCTTACGCATTTCACAATACAGGCCGAGCACTGAAACAACAACTTGAAATTCCTGATGCAACGTACAAAATCTAAGAAAATGCGCCGTACACTTTCTTAGGTACCGCGCATTTTCTTAGATTTTTATTCTTTCCATGCCGAAGGTGCTATCCCGTAGGCACGTTTAAAGGCCCGTCGGAAGGTTGCGCTGCTTCCGTAACCCACCATCTGAGCAATGGTCTCCATATCCCATTTTCCTTCGGCAATTAATTTTTTTGCCTTTTCCAGTCTTAATTTTTCCAAATAGCTGCTAAAAGATTTTCCCATCGTCTCCTTGAAAAAGATAGAAAAATAGTTTTCTGATAGTCCAAACTCTTCTGCCACCATGGGGACGCCCAGAGATGGATTGCCATAATTTTTCTCCAGATATTCTTCCAGTTTCTGATAGTATATCTCGCTCTTTCTGCTCCTGCTGTGATAATTTTCTTCGCATAGACGCAGGAACTGTGTTTCCAATACTTCCAATGCTTTGGGAAACGACTGTTCCGTCTGTACTTTTTCCAGCAGCTGCTCCGTTTCCATACTTTCTGCCATATTATTACACATTCTTATCAAAGTAGAGGTGATTCCCGATATAACGACTTTCCCTCCATTAGCCGACAGATGTATTTTTCCCAGATTTTCTTCTCTTATTTTTATAAAAATTTCTTTTACCTGCTCTGAATTACCGTTTTTTGTAGCAACCTGTAATTTTTCTTCCATTTCCAGCGGATACCAAGGCATATTCCTTTTCCACAGCTCTCTGCTGTATTCCACTACATTCTGTTTTTCTATTTTTCCCTTATCAGAGCAATATAACGCCTGTTGATAAGAAAATACAATTTCTCGCTTTTCTGTATAACAGCTGCCGATTCCGACATAAACCTCCTCCGCTCCAAGCTGTTTCAGTTTCTCTGCTGTCTGCTCTCCTACAAGCAGAGGTTCCATAGGATTTTCCTCTGTACAATATTGCAGCAATGCTACATGGGTCGGATCTACCGGATACCATATCTGTTCTGTTTCCGTCTCCGCACATTTTTTTGCCGCTGACAACAGTTTTTCTCCCTCCTCACTGCCAAACACCAGTGCATAGTAATCCTTCTGCACTAACCGGATTCCGGCATGGGCAGCTTCCTCTATAATATTAAGTTCTGTGTCAAATTCTCCGTTCATTAGTAATGTCAGAAAATTTCTTCTCTCTTTCACGGTCTTTTCCTGTAGCATCGCATTCAAAGACTGATAATCATCCAACAGGGCATGAACTCCCTTCTCCAGATATTCATACTCTGAAATATTTTCCGTTTTATGAATTTCTCTGTCTTCCAGCATAAAAAATCCCTGCATATTGTCAATCAGGTTATGAATCGGTTTGCTGTACCTTAATGCAAAACAACACCCAAGGCCAATTTCCAGTACTGCCCCTGTGAAAAGAATCAACCATGCTGCTCTACGAATTCTTTGAAAATCCTGCATTACTACCGCCATCGGAAGAACGGCCGCAAAATGCATTCCATTTTCTTCCGATGTCTGATTTACCACCAGACAATCTGTTCCATTCCATTTTATTTGCCGGATATCTTCCCCTGTTGCTTCACTTAGAAACAGATCCGTGTTCTCCGGATCATCACCATCCGCATTGATTTTCCCCAGACTTGCAAGCAGTCTGTCCTCTGCATCATAAATCAGAATTCCTCCTTGTCGGCTCAACAGTTGTCCAAACATTTGCTCTAGATTTTCTTTTGAAAGCAAAAATTGTACTACAGCATTTGCTTCCGGCTCCTGTTGAATATAATTCCGCACAGGGTAGGAAAATGTCATTGCCTGAAATGTTCTCTCCCCTGTATCTATTTCTTCCAACGGAAACAGCTGCCACGTATTCGACTCGAAACTCTGTTTTCTCCAGGTCTCAAAATCCGTATTTTGATAAGTGCAATAATTGTCATAAAAAAACTTATCCCCAACTACCATCCCGCTTTTTCGAAATATCAATTCATTTTTCATAATCACACTGTAATTCTGATAGTGCTCTGAATCCGCAAAGGTCTGGCGAAGCATGTCATTGCATCTGATTAATGCTGCGATATTATTGTCCCCATCCTTCAATCCGTCCAGAAAATAGACCCACTTTAAATCACTGTCGTTTGATACAGAAAAAGCTCCTGCACACATAATATCCAGTTGCTTTTCAAATGCCATGCGGCCTTCCGTTAAGTCATTTTTCATAATTTCACTGTAATAGTTCTCTGTACTATTTTTCCAAAATGAAAGTAGCAAAAATACTGCTATAAACGGTGCAGCCAACAGCGCACCATAAGAAAGCAGCAATGTAGAGTATATTCTCTTCACATGAAAACGTTTTAATTTCTGTCGTGTCATTCGTATGGTTATGCTCCTCATTTTTCTCATGGTCCAAAAAATATCCGGACTTTCGAACATAAAATGTACTTATCTGCAAAAAAACAGCAAACACGTACATTATATTACGCATTTGCTGCATTGTCATCATGAATATATAATTTTCTCACTCTGGAACGCTCTGGTCAGTCCGAATACCAGCACTCCCGCCGCGCACAGATTTACGATCACCGTCACGATAATTTCTGCCGGCTGATAACTAAAGGAAAAAATGCCGTTCATACACTGCACACTGTTGTATACCGGGATCAGATACCGGTATAGCGGGATCTCCTTTCCCTGACTGAGCATGGGGCTCAATCCGATAAATGTCACCACAATGGTAAACGGAGACACTGTTGTAGCTGCCTCTTTCACACTTTTGGCAAAAGCGGAGACCAGTGCGATCATGGATACCAGCACCATTACCGTTGACAGAATGATCAGAAGCAGCATCGCATAATCCATAGGTACGTACACCGAGGAATCCACGCCGGTCAGTTCTCCGCCCATCATTTTCGGCAATGCCGCAAAAGTTCCGATAAAACTGGAACAGCCTGCCAGAAGCGCTATGATACTTAAGGAAAACACTTTTCCCAGAGCCAGGGAACTTCTCTTCATGGGTGTCACCAGTAATGTCGCTATGGTACCCCGCTCCTTTTCCCCAGCAATGGACTCCGGTGCCACAGACATACATCCACTGTACAAAAACATCATAAGCAACAACGGCATCATCATGGAAAACATCTGCCCCGTAGTATCTTTGCTGGTGGCACAGTCATAGTATACCGAATCTCCGGCATTGATATCCAGTTTATTAGCTAAGGAAGTCTCATACTGCTCCAGCACCTCCGATACCTCATTGTAAAAATGAGCGGATTCCGGTTCCGCGGAATTGTAATAAATTTCTACATTGGGCGCAGATTCCCCACTACTGACCTGGTAGTTTTCCACCACTGTATCAAAATCCGCCGGAAATACCACCAGACCATCCACCTGTTTCTCCTGGATCTCCTGCCGTATCTCCGTCAGCTGCTCTCTGTCCGCCTGCTGCCAGTCCACCCGCAGTTCCCGCATCTCTTCTCTTACGGAATCCGGCATGTCCACCACATAAGCCTTCGCCACATAAGTATCTTCCGGAAGCATGGTCTTCATCATGACACTGCCCAAAAAGCTGTACACCACATAAATCATAATTCCGGGAAGCAGCAGTGTGGTGATCACCAGTCTTCTGTCTCCGAAAAATCTGGCCAGCTCTTTTTTCATTACTGTGATCGTATTATTTGTCATGGTCCGTTTCCTCCCCACTTACCGCTTCATAGATCTCAAAAAAACGATCCTCCAGACTCTTCTCTCCACAGAGTGTCTGCAGATTTTCACAAACCGTCATCTGCCCATTAATAATAATCCCCACACGGTCACAGATCTTCTCCACCAGACTAAAGATATGGGTGGATACAATGATGGTCTTCCCCTGCTCCCTCAGATCCAGCAGGAAATCCGTCACCACCTTCGCTGTGAGAATATCCAGCCCATTGGTGGGCTCATCGAAAATTATGATCTCCGGATCCTGCACCAGTGAGATCACCAGGGATACCTTCTGCTTCATTCCCGTGGACAAATCCCTGACGCGCACCTGTGCAAACTCCTGAATGCCGAACCGTGCAAACAGCATGCGTTTTCTGGCGTCCCGTCTGTCTGTCGGAATACCGTACAATTCAGAGAAAAAGTCATACAGATAATCCGGGGTAAAAAAATCCTCCAGCTTCAGTTCACTGGTAAGGAAGCCGATCTTGCGCCGTACCTCCTCCGGCTGTGTCACTACGCTGCTGCCGGATAACACCGCATCCCCGCTGTCCGGCCGGATCAGCGTTGCCAGCATCCGAAGCGTTGTGGTCTTACCGGCACCGTTAGGTCCCAAAAGTCCGAACACTTCCCCCCTTTTTACGCAAAAGCTCACTTGATCCACCGCTGTTTTGGTCTTCGATGCACTGTGCTCCATTTTTCGTTGTTTTGCAGACAGATGAAATGTCTTGCTGATCTCCTGTACACGGATCAACTCTTCGCTGTCCCCTGTCTCCCATTTTTTCTCTTCCATATACGCCATATCCTCCATGTCACTGTCTTCCCCGTCTTCCACTTTACTATTTACAGAGCATCCTGCGGTTCGTCAGATTGCAGGAATTCCCGCAATTCCCATTGCCACACATACCAGCCACAAGAGCAGCAGATGCGCAGGATAGAATAAGTAAAAGAAATATTTATTCTGCCGCCCTCTCGTTCCGTTGTAGAACCAGATCAGAATAAAGGAAAGTGCTGCAAACATCTCCAGGCTGTCCATCAATAAAAAAATGATGACACCGGCCCACATCTGTGCTTTCTTTCGGTTACGGAACAGATAAAGTACAGTGATTGCCAAAATCCCCTTAAAATCATAATCCGTCTTAAGAACCAAGCCCAGTACACATCCTGTCAGAATAATAACGGCATTCAGTCCCACGCGCAGAATCGTTTTTCCAACCGTTGTACCCACAAAATGCTGTTCCACCAGATGAAGTCCCGCGATCACCAGCAGCCCCAATAACAATGTAAAAAATACATTTTGATATGCCGGATACCATGCCTTGCCGCTGAATGCCAGATCAAAGGGTACCTCTGAAATCAGTGCAAATAAAAACATCCTGCCCAGATACTTTTTCACATTGTGGGTCTTTTGAAATCCCTCTACCAGTAAAAAACAGTAAATGGGGAACGCAAATCTGCCGATGATACGCATTGCCATGTAGATGCCGTACATTCGGCCGTTCTGCCCCATCCAGGCAGTATAGGCCTCCTGATTCGCCATAGCTTCATACAGCCCGTTCCGGATCAACAGCCTTGTCACAATCACAGCCCCGATGTGATCGATCAACATAGTCACTACCGCGATATTTTTCAGCACTGCACTGCTGATTCCACGTTTTTCCTGTATTTTCCCTTCCGATATTACTTCTGTCTGCATCCTTATATTCCATCCTCGGTTTTTGTATTATTTAATTAGTACAATAATGTATTTGTTCTGCTTTGTCAAGCAACCCATTTGTCAGACTCCTACAAAAATGTCCCCTGCTGACGCAGAGGACACACTTATTAACAATCTTTTTTCATCCTACCTTATATCCGGTTCCCCATACCACCTTCAGGTATCTGGGCTCCTTGGGATTGCTCTCGATCTTCTCACGGATGTGGCGGATATGCACCGCAATAGTATTATCCGCTCCGATAGCCTGCATATGCCAGATGGATTCGTAGATCTGGCTGATGGACAGTACCTTGCCGCGCTCCTGCACTAGGAGCCTTAAAATCTTATACTCGATGGGAGTCATCTTCACTTCCCGTCCCTCTACCGTCACTGTGCGGTTCCTGTCGTTGATCTCCAGTCCATCCACGCGGTAAATACTATCAATACTTTCGCACAGATTGACCAGCTGTGTATATCTGCGAAGCTGGGATTTCACTCTGGCTAACAGCTCCAGCGGATTATATCCCACTGTCACATAATCATCTGCCCCGGCATTCAGTGCCATGATCTTGGCAGTCTCCGCATCCTGTGCGGAAATGATGATAATGGGGATCGTGGTCATATTCCGGATATCATGAATCATCTCAATCCCCTCTCCCCAACCTTTGCCATCCAGTTCCACATCCAGCAGCAGAAGCTGGATCTCCTGTGCACGCAGTAATTCTTGTAACTGTGCTCTCCCCGTCACTGCCACCATTTTTAAGCCTTCTCCTGCGAGAAGGGAACTCATTGTCTCTATCACACCCGTATTATTATTGTATACTGCAACCCTTTTTTCCATGCTCCACACCTTACACCTTTCGTATCGGAAAAGACCCCTCCGCCTTATCTACGTTTATCGTATCCTGTCAATGCATATTTTCTGCAACATAATTATTAAAATTCTATAAACATTTCGTTTTGCTCTTATCCATTCATAAAAGCGTCTGCTTCGCAGCCGACGCCGCTACCGCGGCTCATCTTTTATTTCATGAATAAGACGCTTCGCTCATGGAATCGTAAATACACTGCTTTGCGTGCAAGCACTCACGCAGCTTATTTACGATTTCATGGCAAAACGAAACCCTACAACTACATAGACGCAATTGTAGGGCAAAAAGTTGCAGTATTTTTATTTTTCAGGTGTAAAAAACTTCTTCCAGTACCAGTCCTTTGGCCGGTACCAGCGCTCCCGCTTTCGCTCTGTCTCCAGACTCCAGTACATCCGTCACACTCTCCGGTGTCCGGATTCCCTTTCCGACCTCGAGGAGGGTTCCCATGAGAATACGGATCATATGATGCAAAAATCCGTTACCCGTAAATACAAATTCTATCCGGTCTTCAATCTGTTCGATCCGGATTTCATCGATTCTGCGGATCGTGGATTTCTTACTCTTTTTGGCAGAAGTAAATGCCTTGAAATCATGTTCCCCCAGCAAAAGTTCCGCTGCTTCCCGCATGGCATCCAGATTCAGGTTTTCCGGTTCTTCCAGTGCATAGCGCCGCCAGAATACATTGGGAACCTGACTGTTGATGATGCGGTAGCGGTATCTTTTCCCTGTGGCATTCAGCCTGCTGTGAAATCTCGGTGCCGCCTCCGACACCTCCACCACCGCAATGTCCTCTGGCAGATACCGGTTACAATAGGCCATGATCTCTTCTGTACTCATGTCAGATTCCGTATGGAAATTCGCCACCTGTCCCAACGCATGCACTCCTGCATCCGTTCTGCCGCTGGCTGCGATCTCCACAGGCTCCCCGCACATTTTCGTCAAAAGAACTTCCATTTTTCCCTGAATCGTATTGTCTGTGGATGTCTGTTTCTGCCATCCCTGATATCTGGTTCCTTCATATTGCAGTCGTAGTCTGATATTTCTCATGATTTCTTTTCTTTCTGTTTTTTCGCAGAAGCTTCTTTTTGAGCTTCTTTTCGAGCTTCCTTTTGGGCTTCTTTTTGAGCCTCTTCCTCTGCTGCCTGTCTGGCCAGTTCCTCGCTCAGCCTCCGGTCTCTCTCCTGCATCTGCCGCACTTCATCCATATCCTCCGACTTCAGTCTACGGAAATGATTGATCCCGGCTGTCAGAATCTTCACGCTGTCCTTAGTCGTCTGTAAAGCGCCCTCCTGATACATGGTCAGAGCGATCAGACCAATGGGCACTGCCACGATCATTCCTACGACACCGCCCAGCTTATATCCTATGTACAGGAGGAACAGGGTCGGCAGAGGCGGCATTCCCACGGAATCTCCCACGATCTTCGGCTGGATCAGCTGACGCGCCAGCTGTCCGATGCCCCAGATGATCAGCAGTCCTATGGCCATTTTATAATCAGAACTTAAGATTTTGATAATTGCCCAGGGGACCATAACAGTTCCGGTTCCAAAAAAAGGCAGGAAATCCAGAAATGCGATTCCCAGTGCGATCAACAACGCATAATCTACCTGCAGAATAGCAAATCCGATGACTAATAACAGATACATCCACACTTCGATCTTAAGCTGTGCCTTAAGATATCCGCCTACTGCTTTGACCAGTCCGCGCTTCAGCATATAATACCAGGACAGTACTTCCGCCGGTGTATGATTACGGAACCATGTTGCTAGCTGGTCTCTCTCCGCTACGAAGAAATAGGAAGAAAGCAGTGCCATGATCAGTCCGATCAGGATCGAAGGAACCTGCTTGGCAAAATTGCCCACGGCATTGATCGTAGGGGTGCCGATCTTCCCCAGCAGATCTCCCACATAGCTTCCGATCTGATTGATGACATCCATGATGCTCTGCTGTACATCCACGGGAAAACGGTTATAGATAACGCTCAGGTTCTGCCCGATATCGGCAAAATCATTCTCCGCACTGTCCCAGATATCCGGCAGTGCACCGATCAATCCCATGATCTCATCGGTTAACTTCGCCCCTACCAGATAGAGGATCAATATCACCAGTGCGATGACCGCCACAATGACAAATGCACTTCCCGCTTTTCGCTTGATCTTTACCTTTTCCTCAAAAAAACGCACCAGGGGACTGGCGATCAACGCTATGATCCAGCCTGCTACAAACGGTGCAAAGAATACTAACAGCTTCGGCACCAGGAAAACGATCAACAGCAATATAATAAATGCCACACCCAGATTCACTAAGGCTTTACAATATTTCTTCATATACTCTCACTCTCTCACGCATTATGTCTCTACACTCATTCACCATTCCTACGGTCTATTCCTGTGCAGGATCCTCTGCAGCCAAGATACCGTCCAGGATCTCGTAGATTTCTTCCCTTCCCTGTTTCGTCTGTGCGGAATAAGGTACGATCTGTGTATCCGCTCCGGCCTGCAAGGTGGTGCGGATCAGCTTCACCTGCTTCTGTATCTGACTGCGGTTGATCTTGTCCAGCTTGGTGGCAATGATGATGGGATCGTAGCCATTGCGACGGATCCAGTCATACATGATCCGGTCGTTCTCTGAGGGAGCATGCCGGATATCGATCAGCAGAAATACCAGCTTCAGCTGTTTGGATTTATGCAGATAATCTTCGATCATCTTACCCCACTGGGCTTTCACATGCTCATTGGCCTGTGCATAGCCGTAGCCAGGCAGATCTACAAAGTAGATTTCATCGTTAATGTTGTAATAATTGATGGTCTGTGTCTTGCCCGGCTGGGAACTGGTCCTGGCCAGAGACTTACGGTTCATCAATCCGTTGATCAGAGAGGATTTGCCGACATTACTTTTCCCGGCGAATGCCACTTCGGGATGTATATTTTCCGGAAGCTTGCTGGTAATACCACAGACCGTTTCCAGACTTACATTCTTTATGATCATAAAAACTCCATTCCTGCGCTGCTTTTGCGCATCTTAGGTTTGTACTTTTTTGCACAAAACGCTGCCCTGTGTGACCACAAGGCAGCGCCCGGATTATTTTGCCTTTTTCAGAGATTCATCATGTATGGTGAGGGGCTCGCTCTCTCCATCCACTGCCGCCTTGGTGACAACACATTCTTCGATGGTGTCATCCGAAGGAATTTCATACATGGTATCCATCATTACGGATTCCATAATGGAGCGTAAGCCTCTGGCTCCGGTCTTGCGTTCCAGTGCCTTGTCAGCAATAGCCTCGATGGCATCCTGCTCAAAACTCAATTCTACGTTATCCATCTGGAACAGCTTCTGGTACTGTTTTACCAGAGCGTTCTTCGGCTCTTGAAGAATACGGATCAGTGCTTCTCTGTCCAGTCCTCTTAAGGAGACACAGATAGGCACACGTCCTACGAACTCGGGGATCAGACCGAACTTCACCAGATCATGAGGAGTTACTTCCTGCAGCAGTTCGCTGATATCCTTATCCTCTCTTCTGCCCAGCTCCGTATTGAAACCGATGGCCTTACGATCCAGTCTGGACTCTACGATCTTCTCCAGTCCATCGAAAGCACCGCCGCAGATAAACAGAATGTTGGTGGTATCGATCTGAATCAGCTCCTGATGAGGATGCTTTCTGCCTCCCTGGGGAGGTACGCTTGCCACAGTACCCTCGATGATTTTTAACAGAGCCTGCTGTACACCTTCTCCGGATACATCACGGGTAATGGATACATTCTCGCTCTTTTTCGTGATCTTATCGATCTCGTCAATATATACGATACCGTACTGTGCACGCTCTACATCATAATCTGCCGCCTGGATCAGCTTTAACAGGATGTTCTCCACATCCTCACCTACATAACCCGCTTCGGTCAGTGTGGTGGCATCCGCTATGGCAAACGGTACATTGATGATCTTGGCCAGTGTCTGGGCCAGGTAAGTCTTACCGGAACCGGTAGGGCCTACCATGATAATATTACTCTTTTGCAGCTCCACATCATTCAGATCCTTGGGAGCCGTTACTCTTTTGTAATGATTGTACACCGCAACGGAGAGGACTTTTTTGGCCTCCTCCTGTCCGATGACGTATTCATCCAGGAAGTTCTTGATCTCCTTGGGTTTCAGAAGGTTAATGTCGGGACTCGCAGTCTCTTCCACTTCTTCATCTTCCAGTTCTTCCTCCAGGATGTCTGCGCAGATGTCTACGCACTCATCACAGATATATACCCCGGCAGGTCCCGCGATCAGCTTGCGGACCTGACTCTGGGTCTTGTTACAAAATGAACATCTGATGTCATTTCCGGAATTTTTTCCTGCCATTATTATACTCCTGTTATTTTATCTCCTTCCGAAGACGCCGCTTTTGCGTCGTAGGAAACGCGAGCCAAATTTCAGATTTGGCTCTGCGATAAAAGCTACTTTGTGCCGTATGCGGCACAAATAGCTGTGTAAAAAATATGCTATCAAGCATATTTTTTACACTATGCCTCGTGGAAGGTGATCACCTTATCGATCAGACCATACTCACAAGCTTCCTCAGCGCTTTTCCAGTTATCTCTCTCGGTGTCTGCGCAGATGGTCTCATAATCCTTGCCGGTGTTCTCAGCCAGCATACGGTTCAACTTCTCCTTGGTACGAAGAATATGCTTTGCTGCGATCTCAATCTCGGTAGCCTGACCCTGTGTTCCACCCAGTGGCTGATGAATCATAATTTCTGCATTGGGCAGTGCAAAACGCTTGCCCTTGGCACCGCCTGCTAAAAGGAAAGCTCCCATGCTGGCTGCCATACCAATACATACGGTGGACACATCGCACTTGATATATTTCATGGTATCATAAATTGCCATACCTGCAGTAACGCTTCCGCCCGGGCTGTTGATATACAAATGGATATCCTTATCCGGATCCTCTGCTTCCAGGAACAGCAGCTGTGCTACAATGATGCTGGCAGAAGTCTCATTGACTTCCTCTCCCAGAAAAATGATTCTGTCCTTCAACAGTCTGGAATAAATATCATAAGACCGCTCACCTTTGCTGGTCTGTTCAATGACGTAAGGTACTAAACTCATATTCTAAAACCTCCATTGCTTCTGATTAATATTACTATCGTATCCTACTTATCAGGCTTTTTCAACGAGATTCCGAAGATTTAATAAAAATTTAAAAGAAAGCGTATCCCCACCTCCCTGCGGATGTGGGAATCCGCTTTCTCTTTCTATCGTATCTTAAAGCATATATTATGCTTCTTCGGGCTTCTCTTCTGCTGCCTTTTCCTTCTTGGTGGTCTTCTTGGCTGCAGCCTTTGCTTCCTTAGCGTTGTCTACGATGAAATCAGCTGCCTTTCTTACACAGATATCTTCCTTCACCTGCTTAGCGCCCTGCTCACCCAGAAGCTCTTTTACCTTGTCAGCTTCCATCTGGTAAGCTTCTGCCATGCTCTTAACTTCAGCTTCGAAGTCTTCCTCGGTAGCTTCCATCTTCTCAGCAGCTGCTACAGCTTCCAGAACCAGACGGGACTGGATTCTCTTCAGTGCTTCGGGCTTCAGCTGCTCCATCATGGTCTGAGCGGTCAGACCGGTGAACTGCATGTACTGCTCCAGAGTGATTCCCTGTGCCTGGATTCTCTGTGCAAAGTTCTCTAACAGCTGTCTCTGCTGGGTCTCTAACATAGCATCGGGGATCTCCATCTGAGCGTCTGCGATCACTGCATCCAGAACTGCCTCTTCCTTGGCAATCTTAGCTTCCTCTTCCTTCTTGGAAGTCAGCTTCTTCTGTACATCTTCTCTATACTCAGCCATAGTATCGAAATCGGATACCTCGCTTGCGAACTCGTCATCCAGATCAGGAAGCTGCTTCTCCTTGATCTCCTTAACGGTGCACTTGAATACTGCAGGCTTGCCTGCCAGCTCGGTTGCATGATAATCCTCAGGGAAGGTTACGTTTACTTCGGTCTCCTTGTTCAGTTCAGCACCAACCAGTGCCTCTTCAAAACCGGGAATGAAGGAACCGGAACCGATGGTCAGGGGATAGTTCTCACCCTTGCCGCCCTCAAATGCAACACCGTCTACAAAACCTTCGAAATCGATAACGGTCATATCGCCGTCCTTAACAGCACGGTCTTCCACGCTGATGGTTCTGGCATTGCTCTCACGCTCTCTGTTGATCTCAGCGTCGATATCCTCATCGCTTACCTTAACGTCGATCTTGTCAACCTTCACACCCTTGTATTTGCCAAGAGTAACTTCAGGCTTCAGAGCAACCTCTGCGGTAAAGATGAAAGGCTTGCCGGCCTCTAACTGGGTCACATCGATCTTCGGAGAAGATACGATCTGCTCCTCACACTCTTCCAGAGCCTTATCGTAAGCATCGGGAATCAGTGCGTTTGCTGCATCCTCATAGAATACGGACTTGCCGTACATCTGCTCGATCATCTTACGGGGAGCTTTGCCCTTACGGAAACCGGGAATGCTGATCTTGTTCTTATTCTTCTGGTAAGCACCTTCGATTGCCTTCTCCAGTTCTTCAGCAGATACTTCGATGGTCAGCTTGGCCATGTTTTTCTCTAACTTTTCAACCTGTAAACTCATTATAACATTTCCTCCTTTATACCCTTGCGGGTCTGTATCCAGTCGCAGTCATTTTGCAATTATAGCATAAGTTGGAGGAATTGACAACCTTTTTATTTTGGGGCTTTTTGCGCGTCCGGGGCATACAGGCACTTCGTGCTGACTCCGGGGATCATTCCCAGCTTCCCCGACAGGGCACTGACTTTTTCCTGGGGGGCATCCATGACCACACTGATGATGTTCATCTGCTTTTCATGATAAGGTATCCCCATTCTGCCGATGATATATTCCCCATATTCGTGTAAAAGTCCGTTGATCCTTATCGCCGCCTCCTGATCCTCCACAATAATGCCGATCAGGGTCACTCTTGTATTTTCCGTACCTTTTTCCATATCGGTCTTCCTCCTGTGGTTTCTATATCTGCATCTGCGTCATTTCCGAAAATTCTTCTCCGGTTCTGATATGAGTAGCTATCATCACGATCCGGCCTCTCGTCTTCCTCCGGATATAGTCTTCGGCCTTTTTGCGGTTTTCTTCATCCAGTCCGGTAAAAGGCTCATCCAGCAGAACACACTGCGCTCCCGCCTCCATGGCCCGTACCAGAGACACTCTCCGTTTCATGCCTCCCGATAATTCGTGGCAGGGCTGATCCAACGCTTCTTCCGGCAACAACTGCGTCAATGCCGTTCTCGCCTGTGAAGCATCTCCCAGGATCATTTCCAGATTCTTCACGGCACTACAGTCTTCACACAAACGATCCTCCTGGAATTGCATGGCAAAAGCATCCATTTCCGACACTTCTCCCTCCTCCGGCCGCTCCAGTCCGCACAGACACCGGAAAAAAGTGGTCTTGCCACTGCCGGAAGGGTTATCCAGTACATACGGTTCCCCGCTGTGAAACTCGTGATCCACATGTCGGAAGATCCATTGATTGTGAAAACTTTTTCCAAGATTCCTTACACACAGGGTGCGCTGTTCTCTGCCAGCGATTTTCTGTGGCATGGAGGGATCCTTACAGGCAGGCTCCCACCGGAAAAAGACTTCAATCCCGTAGAATATTATTTTTTCAAAAAATACACTGAGTACTACGATCACCGCTGTCCAGGCAAACAGATCCGCCGTATCCAGATAAATCTTCGCCAGATACAGTGCTCCACCGATGGAATGACTGGGAGTGCCAATCACTTCCGCCGCCACTCCGGACTTCCAGCACATTCCCAGAGATAGCTGAAACGCGCTGAGCAAAAAAAGGCTTTAACGCCGGACGGTAAATGTAGAAGAACTGAGTACCAAGGGGAAGGCGGAATACCTCCGCCATCTCTAACAGCCCTCTGTCCGCGCTCTTTAGTCCTTCCAGCGTATTCAGGTAAATATTCGGAAATACTACCAGAAAACAGATAGCCACCGCCAGCATGGAAGAACCCCACCAGATCAGCAAAAGCACTGCAAATACCGCTACCGGTACTGCCTTGCAGAATACCATGAAAGGACGCAGGACTTCTTCCGCCAACGGATAACGGTAACTGATGGCCGCCAGAAGAAGTGCCAATACCGCCCCCAGCAAAAAGCCGAAGGCGATCCGCCACAGCGAATCAAAGGCACTCCGCCAGAACTCCACCTGCCCGGCCAGAGTAAGCAGTGCCCGCAATGCCTGCAAAGGTGTCACCACCAGCAGGAAATTGTCCACACACATTGCCAGAATCTGCCATACTCCCAGCCAGAATAACAGTATTATAAATTTTTTAACGTATATTTTACCCTTATTCTGCATCATAATAGAAATCGGATTCCGGAAGTCCGCCACCTATGGACAGGGAATCCTGGTGGAACAGTACGTCAAGGTATCCGGAAAGTGCCTGCTTCATTTCAGCTTTGTCAATATAGGTAATGTTGCAGTTCGGAATTGCTTTCTGAGCAATGGGCTCTTTGGCTACGATCTGGGCTTCCACTGCCAGTGCAGCACCGGTGGCAGGGTCTGCATTGATGTCTTCCGCACTTGCCTTATGATCTTCCATAAAGGATTTCACTGCTTCTTCGTTCTCCTCGAGGAATTCCTTGCGAACCACCGTTACACCGGTGACCATGCTGCTGCCGTCCTCTCCCTGTACCTTATTCCACTCTTCGTTTAAGTCGAAGATCACCTTCAGTGCATCATTCTGCATGCAGGCTGCGGTAACAAAAGGCTGGGGCAACAGGCCGATGGCTGTGGGATCTTCTGCCAGTACAGATGCCACCTCTGTTGCTTCGGATTTATACTCCAGTATCACGTCATCCGCAGACATACCATTTGCTGTCAGCAGGTACTGCAATACATAGTCCGGTGTGGTTCCTTTTCCAGTCAGATAAATGGTCTTACCCTTTAGATCGGTAAAGTTTGTCAGACCGTCTTCTCCGGATACCATATAAAGTACACCCAGAGTATTGATATCAATGACTTCCACACCGCCCTGTGTCTTATGATAGAGAACGCTTGCCACATTGGCGGGTACCAGTGCAATGTCCAGATCTCCCTTTACCATCAGCGGCAGGATCTCATCTGCACCAGTAGCCATCTGGAATTCATAGGTATTGGCAGTCTCACCCTTGTCTGCTTTATTCATTAAAAATAAAAGTCCTAATGAGGTCGGTCCCTTTAAGGATGCCACACGTACCAACGTGCCATCCGCGGTCTCCGTATTTTCTGCTGTGGCTTCTGTGCCTTCCGCAACGGTTTCCGTACTCTCCACCGTTTCAGTGGGCTGTACGCTCTCCGCTGCCAGATCTTCCGACACTGTTTCCACACTCTGTGCCTGTCCGCATCCGGCAAGACCGCTGCACAACAGTCCAAGAGTCAGTGCAAGTGCCAGAGTTTTTGTGATTTTTGTTTTCTTTTTCATTGTTTTTTCGCCTTTCTGTCATAAAATGATGTCGGGGTCAAAAGCCCCCGACTTTGATGCCTACGGATTGTTCCGTGCTACGCACTCCCACGTCTCCGCTCCGCTTCGGTCCGTGCTAGACATGTGCCACTGGCACATAGCACCCTACCCAATATTCGCATATCGTGGGATTATCATCCCACTTTTATGCTCATATCGGGGCGGGTCCTAAGGTCTTTCACCCACCTATGAGCAAGCTCATGTGGGCTTAGACCTTTTGACCCTGGCATCATAAAATAGTTACAATGTAACTATTCAGCCCACCCCAGCATTCACAAAACCGCGCGATAAATCGTGCTTTCTTGCTGCAAGGCAGCTAATTTTGCTCATGTACGGGGCAGTGACTCTATTCAAGCCACCTTGCGAATAAGAAAACTGCTACTTGCATGCAAGCATGAAGTATCAGCCTTCTTATTCGAAGGGGTTCTGAATAGTTACATTTTGACAACAAAAAAACACCTTCTCTTCTCAGCTTCCGCAGTTACGACGTAGCTTCAAAGGTCAGTCACTTCTGTGGGATTCCGGTCAGTGGATCGTTGGTCACGCTTTCCGGTCTCCGTATCCTTCGTTGCTGTTTGAGTGTAACATAAAAATGAAAAACTTACCAGCATGAAAAAAAAGCCGATGCTCATACTAATACCAAGATAAGTGATCACAAAAAGCGCTTATCTGAAACAAGAAAACCCAAATCCAAACGGAGGTGAACGAAATGGCAAGTAAAACCAATAGAGTAGAAGTTCCCGAAGCAAAGGCTGCAATGGACCGTTTCAAGACTGAGGTAGCATCTGAGCTGGGTGTTAACCTGAAAGAGGGTTACAACGGCGACCTTACTTCTAAGGAAGCAGGAAGCATCGGCGGTGAGATGGTCCGTCGTATGATCAAGAAGCAGGAAGAGCAGATGAAATAAGCTCTGCCGGAATCGACAGAACCCAAAAGAAGCTGTACAGAGATATTCTCTGTACAGCTTCTTACTGTGTCAGTATCTTTGGTGAATCACGCGCTTCTCCGTGCTTCGCACTCTCGAACCGCTACAGCCATTCGCATTCCGGGCTGTTGCCCTACTTGCTCACGGTGCGTCTTCTTTGGTGAATCACGCGCTTCTCCGTGCTTCGCACTCTCGAACCGCTACAGCCATTCGCATTCCGGGCTGTCGCCCTACTTGCTCACGGTGCGTCTTCTTTGGTGAATCACGCGCTTCTTCGTGCTTCGCACTCTCGAACCGCTACAGCCATTCGCATTCCGGGCTGTCGCCCTACTTGCTCATGTCTGTTTGTCCGTCTAATGCATAGGCGTTCCTGACTGCAAGCAGTCGTCCCGCCTATGCATTGACAGACTATTCACCAAAGACTGCCTTATAATCTGCCTGGAACTTGGCGATACCGGCATCAGTCAGAGGATGCTTTACCATCTGCTCGATAACGGAGTAAGGAACGGTAGCAATATCCGCACCTGCCAGTGCACAATCGGTTACATGGATGGGATTACGCACGCTTGCTGCGATGATCTGGGTATCCAGATCGGTCACTGCGAAAATATCAGCGATATCACGGATCAGATCTACACCTCTGGTGCTGATATCATCCAGTCTGCCCAGGAAAGGAGATACATAGGTAGCACCTGCGCGGGCAGCCAACAGAGCCTGGTTCGCAGAGAAGATCAGGGTCACATTGGTCTTGATTCCCTCAGAGCTTAATACCTTACATGCTTTTAAACCTTCTACAGTCATAGGGATCTTAACGACCATATTCGGATGGATCGCTGCAATCTCTCTTCCTTCTTTGATCATACCCTCTGCATCTACGGTAGTAGCCTTTACCTCACCGCTGATAGGTCCGTCCACGATGGATGCAATCTCTTTGATCACTTCTACGAAATCTCTGCCCTCTTTTGCGATCAGGGAGGGATTGGTAGTTACTCCGCAAATAACCCCCATGTCATTTGCTTTCTTAATGTCTTCTACTTTTGCAGTGTCAATAAAAAAACGCATAACTCTTCTCCTTTTTGCTATGTAAATTTAATTGCTTCCGGTCCTCATACGCTTCTTTGAACCTTTAGTTACAGTATACTCATTTCTCTCCAAAACAGCAAGCACTTTTTTGAAAATTTCTTGATTGTGTTCGAGCACGGAACGTACAACTATGGGCAGTACAACTTCCGGACATAGTAAAAATCAGCTGCCCTACATGCACGTTTCCTCTCCCTCCCGGAATCATCCGTCACCATCAAAAGAGTACGCAGCATTTTGATCTCCGGGATACGATCCTTACGCTCTTCACAGGTTGCCATGGCGATCACTTTGCGAAGCCATTTTTCCTGTCTTTGCTCTTTTCGTCCGCAACGTTTTTCCGCATTACGCCTCCTTATTCCCCCAGATTGTCTGACTGTACCGTCTGTGTCATCTCCCAACATAACTGCCAGCAGTCTGCCCACTGCATAGACATCACTCTCTTCCCCGGGAATCTCCCCCGGCACGAACTGCTCCGGAGCGCTGAAGCTTCGGTTTCCCGCTCCCGACCAGTCCTGCTCCCGGTTCCACAGACATCCCAGATCCAGAATCCCCGCTCTGCCATCCACGCGGATGCGGATATTTTCCGGCTTCAGATCCCGGTAGAGAAACGGATGCGGCCGTTCATGCAGATATTGCAATCCCTCTGTAATCTGCAAAGCTATCCGGGCCGCCTGTCCCGGTGACAGTCTCCCCCTCCTGTCCAGCATTTTCCGCAAGTCACAGCCATCCCAGAATTCCATGACCAGATACCCCCATTCCCCGTCTGTCCAGTGTTCTCTGTAGGCCGGAAACAGAGGATGACAGATCTCTCTGCTGTTACGACACTCCTGTTCCCACTGTTCTGTAACTTTCGATATCTTACATGCCTGAAAGTCCCTTTTTTCGTCCCGGACGCGGTAAACCTTTGCGAAACTCCCCTTGCCCACAAATACCGGATCCCGATAGCCACGTTCATTTAATGATCTGCCCATATTTTCTGTTATTCTCTGCTCCATCCTTTTCCTCCCATAACCGGCAGGATCCACACCGCTCCCATGTGTGTTCCTCCGTGTCTCTCCGCCTTTTCTCCCAGTTCCTTCAGCCGTCTTGCAGCGCCTTCCACGCGTTCCCGTGCATCCGGTCTTCCTGCAATCTGCGGTTGCAGACATGCTGTCAGTTCCTCTTCACAGAAATTCAGGAACCCATTGTCCGCCATCAACATGGCCGTCCCCGGTTCCACTTCTCCCGCCATGCAGGATTCCTGCATCGTCCTCCATTGTGTCCTGCCGAATCTCTGAAAACATCCACAGATCCGCATTCTCCCGTGACTGAAAAACAATACTCTGCTCCCCACGCATAAGATTCCCGCATAACTGTCATCCTGCTTTTGCTGCCTTATAATGTCCATCCATTTCTCCTGCAATATTTCTTCCCGAAACGGCCTCCAGACATTCTCTCCTTCCAGTTCCTCCTCCATTTTGTTTTGCAGACTTCTTACCAGTTCCCCGTTGTCCGAGATACAGGCGCATACCACGGAAATCCCCAGCCTACGGTATTTTCGTTGCTGCAAAGATAAAAACAGCTCTGCAGGTGTTTCCTTTTGCCAATAACAGGCTGTCACATGCTCCATACGCATTCCTCCTTTTTTATTCTGTTTTGTCCGTACTGTTTCTTACTTCAGTGTTACATTGCTACATCAGGAAATTTTTGCCGATCGGCATGAAATTTTTCAAAGAAATGTGCCCTGCACAAATATAAAAAGAGCATACCATGCGGTATGCCCTTTGTCAACGGATCTTACTTATTGAACGTCTTGAATTATCCGGCTTATCCAAAGATATTAACCAGATCATTAAATAACAGGAACACCATCAGTACCATGAAGAACATCAGTCCAATAAAGTGTACCATGCCTTCTTTTTCGGGAGGCACCGGCTTGTGTGTGATGGCTTCCCAGATCAGGAATACCAGTCGGCCGCCGTCCAGCGCGGGGATCGGCAGAAGATTCAGAATTCCCAAGTTAACAGTAAGCATCAGGGTGATGTTCAACATATTCACCAGTACATTCTGCCAGCCGTAATCCTTGGTACTTTCGTAGGTCTTGCCAACAACATTTACCGCGATGCCTACAGGGCCTGCCACATCCTGCCTGGAGACCTGCCCCTGCACCAGCATCGCCAGACTCTTCCAGGTCATGTTCACGCAGTAGCGCATCTCATACCAGGAATACCGGAAGCTGTCCAATCCGGACAGTTCTACGAAATCCGCATTACTGATGCCGATCAGATAGCGGCCTTCGCTCTCATCGTACTTCGGTGTCAGCGTTGTAGTTCCCTTTACACCATCCCTTTCATATTCCACCGCTACTTCTCCGCCACGGTAAGTCAGAGTAAATAACTGTATTTCTTCATACAGGTGTATTTTACTGCCATTTAAGGAAAGTATCCTGTCTCCGGCCTCCAGTCCCGCTTCCTGTGCGGCGCCGCCATCCACGATCTCCGTGGCTACCGGATCACGGATCACAATCAGATTCACCATAATAAAGGCAATGATAAAGCCCAGAATAAAGTTAAATATCGGTCCTGCCAACACGGTGGAAATCCTCGCCCACACATTGGCGTTCAGGAAAGATCCGCTGTGATCTTCACCGTCCTCCTTCTCATTCAGACCGTCTTCCCCCTCAAACATACAGGCTCCGCCGATGGGAAGAAGCTTCAGGGAATATTTCGTGTCTCCTTTCTGGAAAGAAAACAGATTCGGGCCCATACCCACGGAAAATTCTATCACATGAATTCCATTGGCCTTCGCCAGCAGAAAATGTCCGAATTCATGTGAGATTACCACCACCCCAAAGATCAATACAAACAAGATCAAAGTAACCATTTATTGCCTCTCAGAATACACTTTTTCAATAAAATCATAGACAGATGCCTCTGTCTCCAGGATCTCCTCCACATTCGGATTCTCGATCACCTTATGCTGCTCCATGGCTTCACGAATCAGCTCCGGGATCTGAAGATAAGCGATCTTACGGTCTAAGAACAGTCCTACTGCTTTCTCGTTGGCTGCATTATACACCGTAGGCATACTGCCGCCGATGCGCTGTGCATCATAAGCCAGCTTCAGGCCAAAGAATGTCTCCATATCCGGCTTTTCAAATGTGATCTGTGCCAGTTCATAGAAGTCCAGACGTTTCCCCGGCATTGGACGCCGATCCGGATAAAACAGAGCATACTGGATCGGCAGTTTCATATCCGGTGTTCCCAGCTGTGCGATCACCGCTCCGTCCACATACTGTACTGCGGAATGGATAATGCTCTGGGGATGCACAATGACCTGGATCTGGTCCAGATCCACACCGAACAGCCACTTTACTTCCATGACTTCCAGGCCTTTGTTCACCAGAGTGGAAGAATCAATGGTGATCTTCCGTCCCATGGACCAGTTGGGATGCTTCAAAGCATCCTCCACCTGAATATTTTGCAACTGCTCTCTGGTCCTGCCGCGGAACGGACCACCAGATGCTGTAAGCAGAATCTTCTCAATCCTTCCGGCCGGTTCTCCGTTCAGTGACTGGAAGATTGCGCTGTGCTCACTGTCCACCGGCAGGATCTTCACACCCATTTTCGCCGCTAACGGCATAATGATGTGCCCTGCCGTTACCAGCGTCTCCTTGTTAGCCAGGGCAATATCTTTCCCTGCTTCAATGGCCGCGATCGTCGGTCTGATACCAATCATTCCCACAATCGCCGTCACTAATACCTGGGACTGCGGCATTGTTGCGATCTCCAACAGACCATCCATGCCACTTACAACCTTCACAGGTAAATCCGCCACACGGCTCCGCAGGTCTGCTGCCGCTTCCTCACTCCACATGCCTGCGATCAGAGGATGGAATTCTCTGATCTGCTGTTCCATCTGTTCTACGCTTTTTCCGGCAGCCAGTGCTGCCACCTGCAATTCCGGATTATTGCGAACGACTTCCAGAGTCTGGGTTCCGATGGAGCCGGTAGACCCCAGAATTGCTATTTTTTTCATAGTGCTATGCTCCTTGTATCTTACCTTTGGGACTAACGCAGTCCAATCATCAGAATGGCAAGAAAATACGTCATCGGTGCTGTCACCGTCATGCTGTCAAACCGGTCCATGATCCCACCATGTCCGGGGATCAGTTTGCCATAATCCTTGATGTTATGGTTCCTCTTGATGGCAGATGCCGCCAAGTCACCGACCATACTCATCACCGCGCCCGCCGCACAGATGAATGCGATTGTCCAGGTGATGATCTGATCAGGGAATGCCGCTTCCACAAAGAAATGTGCATACAAACCACCGATCAGGGCTGCTCCGGCGACACCGCCGATACATCCCTCGAGAGACTTATGCGGGCTTAATTCCGGGAAAATATGCTTCTTTCCGATCAGTTTGCCTACGACATAGGCACAGGTATCGCATCCCCATGAACTGATCAGGATCAGCCATACCAGATAAATTCCGTTCTCGCACTCGCGGGTCAGATAGGCAAAGGACAACAGCACCGGTGCATACAGGAAAGAGAACACTGCTGCCATAACCTGACTTGCCTGATATTTCGGAAAGGCTGCCACATAACAGAACATTTCCGCCATGAACAGTGCTACAATACACATCAGCAGTAATGTATGGTCTCTGGTGAAAAACAGTGTTGCATAATATGCCGTCACTCCCACAAAACCGATCCATTCCAGTGCATTAAATTTTTTCTCATCCGTTGCACATTTTAATGCCTTGGTAAGCTCTCTGTATGCAATCAGAGAAATAAGCCACAACGGCACTGCCAGAAATACATTGCCGAAGCTGAACGTAGCCAGTGCAATGGCAAGCAATACGATGCCACTGAGCAAACGGGTCCAAAACATAAGCTATTCCTCCTTCAGGCCGCCATATCTTCTGTCTCTATGATTATATGCTTCCACAGCCTTGATCAATTCTTCTTTTGTAAAATCCGGCCAGGGAACCGGGGTAAAATAAAACTCCGTATATGCCAGCTGCCACAACAGGAAATTGGAAATCCTCTGTTCATTGCAGGTTCGGATCAGCAGATCCGGATCCGGAATTCCAAAGAGTATCCAGGTATCCTTCCAGAGTATCTGCCGTGATCCCTGCAGGATCCATTTCTCCACTCTGTACTTTTGCGGACAGTTTTTTCACTGCACGGACGATCTCATCCCTGCCTCCGTAATTGATGGCAATCTGGAAATGCAGACCATCGTTGTTCTTTGTGGCCTCTTCCAGTTCCGCGATTCGCGTCCGGATATCCTCATCCAGTCTGGTCTTGTCACCCAGGACTCTGACACACATACGGTTCTTCTCCGCTGTCTTCAGACAGGTCTTCATATAATTGCGGAGCAGCTTCATCAGCGCGTCCACTTCATCCTGCGGGCGGTTCCAGTTCTCTGTAGAAAAAGCATATACTGTCAGATACTGGATTCCCATACGGTACGCCTCTTCACAGATCACTTCCACCGTCTTGGCTCCCTGCATATGCCCGTAATTGCGGGGCATTCCTTTTGCTTTGGCCCAACGGCCGTTGCCGTCCAGAATAATTGCTACATGATTCGGAATTTTCAGATTCTCTTCCATAGTTTTAAACCTTCTTAAACCGTCATGATTTCCTTGGACTTGCTGTCAATCAGAGCATCAATGTCCTTTACATACTTGTCGGTAAGCTTCTGCAGATCATCTTCCAGACCCTTGATCTCATCTTCGGATACTTCTGTCTTTGCCAGCTTCTTGAAGGCATCGTTGCCGTCTCTTCTGATATTACGGATAGCTACTTTGCCTTCCTCACCCTTCTTCTTTACTTCTTTTACCAGATCTTTTCTGCGTTCCTCGGTAAGCTCCGGGAATACCAGGCGGATCACACTGCCGTCGTTGGAAGGGTTGATACCGATATCGGAAGTCATGATTGCTTTCTCGATCTCTTTGATCAGAGACTTCTCCCAGGGAGCGATCTGGATGATACGTGCCTCGGGAACGGTTACATTACCCACCTGCTGAATAGGGGTAGGCGTTCCATAGTAGTCAACTCTCAGTTTGTCTAATACATGAGGGTTCGCACGTCCCGCACGGATAGCAGCAAAATCTGCCTCCAGAAACTCATAAGCCTTCTGCATCTTGTCACTATATACCTGTACTCTTGCGTCCATTGTTTTCCTCTCTTCTGCGCTCTGCGCCTTTCCATTTTTATTTTCTGAAATTATACGGTTACCTTGGTTCCGTTGAACTTGCCCTTCAAGGTATTCACAATGCTGTTCTCTTCATTCAGGCCGAATACCCACATGGGCATCTTGTTGTCTCTGGCCAGAATGGAAGCGGTCATATCCACTACCTGAAGATTCTTGGCAATTACTTCATCAATAGATACTTCATCATATTTCTTCGCTGTAGGATCTTTGGCGGGATCTGCATTGTAGACACCGTCGATTGCCTTAGCCAGCAGAATGACATCTGCCTCTACCTCAATGGCACGAAGAACAACGCCGGTATCGGTGGAGAAATAAGGGTGTCCCGTACCACCTGCGAAGAACACTACCATACCTTTGGCAAAATATTTATTTGCTCTGTCCTTGGAAAACAGCTTGGTAAAGGATCCGCACTCAAAAGGTGTCAGGATATTGGTCATCATGCCTACGGAACGGAAAATCTCGGAGACATAAATACAGTTCATGATCGTAGCCAGCATTCCGATCTGGTCTGCCTTGGTACGGTCAATGTTCTCACTGGAACGTCCTCTCCAGAAATTGCCACCACCGATAACGATACCTACCTGAATACCGTCATCTACCAGTTCCTTTACCTGTAATGCTACCTTTCTGACGGTCTCCTCGTCAAAACCGGTCTTCTTCTCTCCTGCCAGTGCTTCTCCACTAAGCTTCAGTAATATTCTCTTCATGGTCATATGCTCCTTATTTTACTTTCTTTTTCTCGGGCTTGTAATCATCGAAGAAGGAAGTCGGGCTGACATCCGCATAGCACTGAGAGCACATACCTTCGATTACGGCACCGTTGTTGATCTGTACGGACTTGGACTTGATGTTGCCCATTACGATGGCGGAAGAATCCAGCACTACAGGTCCCTGTACATCAATATCGCCCTTTACCGCACCTGCAATAGCTGCGCTGATGGCAGTGATGTTGCCGATGACTACAGAACTTGCACCGATTTTTACAGAACCTTCGCTGACGATCTCACCGTTGATCTTGGCTCCCTCTGCAAAGATCTCGGCAGCCTTGGAATTTCCATTGATATATCCGGTAATATTCAGTTTGCCCAGAATATCAATATTTCCGTTGATCGTACCTACCAGATCCATAGATCCTTCAGAACTTACATCTCCGGTGATAACCATACCTGCGGTGATAACTGCTGTTTCATCTGATGCGATTTTTGCGTCCATTCTCTTCTCTGCTCCTTTGCTATTCTCTGTATTCTCCTGCTTCAGAACACTGTCCACAGTCATATCGTTCTGAAGTATACTGTCCAGATCCAGTTCCGGTACGGCCTCTCCTATGGGAGCTTCCTCTATCCGGGATTCTTCTGCCGTTGTTTCCTCTTCCGGCTGTTCTTCTTTTTCCTGGGGAATTTCAATAGAATCCAGGTTCTTCAACATTTCTTCCAATGCTGCATTGTCATTTGGTGTCTCTTCCGCCTGCGGCTCCATCGGAGTCTCTTCCGTTGTCTCCTGCGTATTTTCCACCGGCTGCTCCTTCGTCTCTTCCACGGCTGCCTGATCCAGCTCTTCCTCCGGCATCAGTTCATTGACCGCCTGGGACAGATCTTCCTTCAAGTCTGAGAAAAATCCCATGATTATGTACCTCCATTTGTTTCTTGTTATTTATCAGCGGTTTTTGCGTTCTGCGAACGATCAAAACCGCAACAGGCATTCTCTTCTTACAGGTATTCCTACTCTATATGATGAATCGGCCTGGTATTTTCCGTAATCGGCAGGATCACTGTATCCGGCCGGGCCAGAATATTCTCTATGATATCCGGCAAAGCTTCCACTGTAGTCGGCTTCTCCGCGGAATCATGCAACAGTATGATAGACGTGTCTCTGGTATCGATATCCTTAGTACAGTTTTCCAGTAATGTATCCGTGGATAACTTCATGCTTCCGCCGTCTCCGGAGGACACATTCCAGTCGTAGTATTCCACTCCCTGACTGTCCAGATAATCGATAAAATCATGCATATCGATCTCGCTGACCGTATTGGAGCTTCCACCCGGGAACCGGTAACAGACACTCTCCTCTCCGGTGGCCTGATAGATGTAGTCCCTGATCCGGGCAAAATCCTGTGTAAAACTGTCCATTGATTCGTACAATTCCTTATATTTATGACTGTATGAATGCATTCCCAGCGTATGTCCTTCGTCAACGATCCTTTGCAGCGCCTCTTCTGCATTGGTTTCTTCTTTTCCCACCACAAAAAATGTGGCTTTGACATTGTAGCTGTCTAAAATATCCAGGATGTCATTCGTATAAATACTGGGGCCATCGTCGAACGTCAGATACACCTTGTGAATTTCTTCCTGCCCGGAGCTTTCCTCCGCCACCGGCTCTGAAGCTTCTGCACCGGAACTGTCCTCCTGTATCTGAGGTGTCTGTACCGGTGTACTCTTCTGCTCCTGCAACTGCTGCAGCAGCGTCTGTAACTCCTGATTCCGGATATCCAGTTCATCCAGTCTCTGCTCCAGTGTCTTCAAAGTTCCGTCAATCGTATGCAGCCTGCAGAACAGATACACACAGCACAGGAGCGGAATCACGATTCCCGCCGCCACGATACCTATGATCATCTTCTTCAACCGCTGCACTCTTTTTCGCCGGGCTTCCGGCAATGTCTGTTGCAGTTCTTTTGCCATGAATCTGTTAACGTCTCTCTTCCTATTTCGAAAATCTCAGCCTCCATCAGACAAGACTTCTGTAACAGTATAGCATATTCCACTTTTTTGGGAAAGAGATTTATGTAAAATGTTATTTTGTAACGCAGGAAGCCGCAGGAGATATTGCTATCTCTGCGGCTTCCTGCGTTATAATTTCATTCCCCTGTTTGTATTCCCCGTATGCCTGGGTTCCCTACCCCATTTCCTGCATTCTTCGTTCCGGATAATGTCCCATAATGAAATTATGGAAAAAAAGTTCCGGAAGATGGTGACTCCGAAAGCGATACCAGATATCCTCCGGTACATTATCAAACTGCCAGATCTGTCCGTTGTTTGCAAATTCGATTTCCAACATTTGCTGCTGGGCATCATACCCGGCAGACTTGATCATGGGATTTGCCCACATTATTCGCTTCATCTTTTGTTCTCTCTTTCTCATCCTGCTTGTTGTCACCCCTGACATAAATGTCCATTAGCTGTAAGGCGTTCAGCTGTATCTTTTTCCTGAAAGATTTCCCCTTATACTTTCACGTGAAGATTTTTGTCCCACCCACTGTGACAATTGCAGTATATTTTATTTTTCCCTTCGTTTTCCCTTATGCAGGTTTTAGCATACTTTCTGAATACATTGTTGTATCCCCACCCCCAGTGGTTCCTGCTGCAAGTAATATGTACTTTGTATTTCTGCAGTTCATACATTATTAAGTTTTTTCTAAGTGTAGCAAGGGTTTATTGTGTGTTGTTTGTTACCTGGTAGTTCTAATTGTTATAGTACGAATTTGAAGGCACCGGTGTTGTTTTCTACTTCTTCATAAACATCGTAGTTGGCATAATGTGTGCAAATAACCCGGTAGGTTTTACCGTTAACTGCGTCGGGGTAAGTAAGATCTCCTCCAAATACTTCCTGATTATAATTTTCCCCACCATTAGAGGTCATTACTGTTTTCCATCCATACCACATTTTTTGTTGAACTTTGATATCTTTTACGCCAATCACAGATGCAACGTCTACACAGGATGTCGTAAAAGTCATTTCTAGGCCTTCTAACGTGAATGCTAAAATAATTTCACAATCAAACATCGTAGTTAATGGCTGCGCTCCATAATCATTACCAAAGCCTTCGTTTTTCACTACTACACTTGTAGTTGCTTCATTATAATCTGCAATTTCCTGAGCTTTTGCTTTTATGTTTAATGTTCCTATCGCAAAAACCATTGTCATAAAAGCGGCAATTACTCTAATACTCCCTTTCTTTACTCTAGCTTTTTTCAAATAATTTTCTCCTTTCAATTGCATGAACATTCGCTACACTTTTAAGGGTTTTATTAGCCTTTCTCTAACCCCTCTATATACTTCATGTTCATAAAATCAAATTTCTTACATTTTTATACAAATTTTTTTTTAAGTTAATAAATCGAATTTTCACATATTTATGAAAAAAGAAGCACGGAATTAAACTTCCATGCTCCTCTTTATCTATTTATTATCACAATTATTTACAATAGTATTTTTATATTCTATCACAATATCTTGTAACTTCTTTTCTTCTACTCGTCCCGTAACAACATACTTTTCTTCTCCATAATAGAAATACATCAAATATGTATTTTGTCCCCATAGTTCCTCTTTTGAATAAACATCAAAACTTATCCCGTCATCTTCAAATTCCCTTTCAAAGCTAAATCCCGGAAATTTTTCTCTAACTCTTAAAATTTCCTGTGGATACTTTTTTATTTGAAATCTTATTATATTGTTATCACTTGTCATGAGGACCGTCACTGTATTGTCATTTTTATCTTTATGTATTTTTACATGTTGAAACGAGTATTCCGTAATTGATTGTATTTTCAAAATTTCATCTACATATATTCTATATTTTTCTGGTAATTCCGTTATGCTATAGTATTCATCTACCGTAGCACTAGTAAAGTCATCTCCATTAGACCCTTCCGGTGCCGTAATCATAGTCGTCCCTTCCTCGTTCTTATCCATCCACCAGAAGAAACCTCCATGCTTCTCCGCATTGGCAACTACCTGCCAGGAACCGCCGAGTACCATTACGACAAGTACCGCTGCCACTACTACCGCAAATCTGCGTCTGTGAAAGTACCAGAGCACTTTATGAAGCTTACCCTCCCTGGGCTTGTCCTCCTCTTTCTCTGCAACAGGTTCACTTTTGTCCTTCTCTTCTTCGGTGCCAAGCAACAGGCGCTCCTCTTCTTCCCTTTCCTCACAATGTTTCCAGAAATCATCCAATGCCTCTTCCACAGGCAATTCATCTTCTACATTGTCTTCCTCTGTTTTCAGGTTGTCCAGCAGTTTCATTAATGTCTGTACTTCATCCGCATCAAACTCTTCATCTGATGCTTTCATAATGTACCAGTCCAACCGCTTGGTAAGCTCCTGAATCAGGCTTTCGTTATCCTGCTTCTTCATTTTAATTCCAATTCCTTTCCCTTCTGCATATCCTTATCTGGTGTAATATTGGTCCCTCGTTAAGTACATGATTCTTTTTTGTCAATTCTTACAGATTTTTTGTATTTTTTGTCGATACCGGACTCGTCGGGTATGTTTTGGGCTATCTTGCTTCTCAATCTGCTGATCCTGACACTCATATTGTTCTCGGATATTTTCTCAAGTTGTGCCAGCTCAGAAATTGAATACCCGTGAAGAAAATATTTGTAAAATCTGTTCTTCTCCTCTTCCGTCAGGCCTTTCGTTATTATGAGATCAAGTTCTGATTTTCCGTAACCGTCTTCCGTGAATGTATATTCGTCGGCATCCAGGTCGACTTCACATTCTATCTTCTTCAATGACTTATTCAGTTCACGTATTTTATTCTTGGCAGTATTGATCAGCCATCCCATTGGATTGGAATGTTCACAGAGAATATCCCACTTTTTATACGCAACATAATACGTTTCTTGCAGGACATCCTTTGCCAGTTCCTTGTCTGCCACCCTGTAGCGGATAAACTTGTATATTTCCGCCTGTGTCCTACGGTACATCTCATCAAATTCTTGATGGTCTCCTGTTGTCTCTTCTTTCTGCATGTGCACCTACCATCGCCTCATATAGAGGTTTTATCTTTCTAAAATATTTACTCTATAATTTAACATTTATCCCCGTACTAAATATAGATGATTTTACTATAAAGTAAAAATTTGTTTTACATCTGCTTATATTTTACTTTTCGTAGATTTTGTGTCAATTTTTTCTTATCGACAAATACCGTTAAAATTTGCAATTTTTGTTGTTGACAAACGGTATCTCTTTTGTTAGAATGAATCACGGTGATTGCGTTAGCTGTCACGTGATGCTGCTGTGGCTCAGTCGGTAGAGCGTCGCATTGGTAGTGCGGAGGTCACGGGTCCGATTCCCGTCAGCAGCTCTCATATAAGAAGCGGAAACATTGATTTTACAGTGTTTCCGCTTTTTGTTTTTCACAAACGCTGTAGATTTTCTTACTGCAAATCTCATCTCTGTCACAAAATTATAAATCCTCCAATAATACATGTGCCGGTATCTCCAGCACTTCAGCAATATCAAATATTACCTCCAAAGAAAACGGCTGGTCACAATTCGGTGCCTCGATCTTGGTGAGATAGCTGATACTAATACTTACTCTGTCCGCCAACTGCTCCTGTGTAAGTCCTCGTTGTTTTCGATATTTTTTAATCGCCTGTCCTATAATTTTATATTGTTCCGAATGTTTCTGACTCATTCCCTCATCTCCTGTTTCCTACCTCTACAATTCTAAAGGATAATGAAAGAATGAATGTTTCAGTCATAATGAAAGTTATGGGTAAAAAAAATACCGATTTATTTTGCATCCGTTTCCAATGCCTGATAAATCGGTATTTCATAAACAATTATTTTCTTCCTAATAGTTTAATCTCTGCGTAATGTAAATTTGCCTACCACTTCATTTAAGGAATATGCCTGTGCCGACAATTCCTCGCTGGTTGCAGAAGATTCCTCCGCAGATGCGGAATTGGATTGTACGACCTCCGAAATCTGAGTCACTCCCACTTCTGCCTGTTCCATTGCCTGTGCCTGCGCTGTTGATTCTTCACTAAGTCTCCTGGAATCTGCTGCGATCTCCTTAACTCCGGTCACAATCTGCTCCAGTGATTCCGCTGCCGCTTCAGCGGCCTGATTTCCCCTCTCAATTTCCTGCAGAGAGCCTTCGATCAGACTTCTGGTATCCACTGCGGACTGTGCACTCTGTTCTGCCAGTTTGCGAATCTGTTCTGCCACAACAGCAAAGCCTCTTCCTGCTTCCCCTGCTCTGGCAGCCTCGATTGCGGCATTCAATGACAGCAGGTTGGTCTGACTGGCAATGTCTTCGATTTCTGCAATAATATTCTGAATCTTTTTGGACGTATCGTTGATTCGATCCATCTCTTCCATAAGAGCTTTCATCTGTGCATGTCCGGCATCCGCCTGCTGTGCATAATTTTCCGCCTTCCGGGTGGTCTTCTGCAATTCACCCGCCGTACGGTTCACTGCATCCGCGATATTTGTAATTGTTGCTGTCAGTTCCTCCACCGAACCTGCCTGATCGGTAGCTCCCTCCGCAAGGGACTGGGCAGATTCTGCCAGATTCTCAGCGCCGGCTGATACCTGTTTTGCAGCTTCTTCTACCTGATGCAGCGTACCGTTCATCTGACGGTTCATTTTACGCATGGCATCCTTCAATGCCACAAACTGTCCTACATATTTATCCTCAATCTTAGTGCCGATAGCATAATTTCCCTCTGCCATCTGTCCCAGAAGTTCTCCGGCATCCGTAATGATCATATCCAGATCCGATGCCATCCCCTTTGCCACCTGTATCATATAAGAAATCTCATCTTCCGTTGCACACTCCGGAAATGCGCTGCTTAAATCTCCCTGTGCGAAGGTCTGCAGACGATCTGCCAATGCTATCATGGGCTTTTCTATGTCTTGCGCCATTTTTCGTCCCAGGATCACCGAACTCCAGAAAGAAACCACAACGATTGCCAGGATCACCAACAGCATATTCCGTTCCATTGCCCGCAGATCCGCTTCCGCACGGTCACCTTTCTGCACGCACAGGTTCATCAGTTCAACGAATTCTGCATAAATCTGTTCATATTGAGCCGTCAAATCTGTCGTATCCAGTTCCTGCGCTTCCAGATAACCATCCGCATCATCCGAAGTTGCCAATTCCAAGATTCGTGCATCCAGCTCCCAATAGCCGTCAAGTTCCGTCAAGACCGCATTGTAAGCTTCTCTTCCCTCGGAGAATTTGAGTGTTCTGCTCAATTCATCCATATAAGTTTCGAATGCCTCTTTCTTCTGGTCATGCAGAGCTGTCTGCTTTTCGATCACAGCTTCATCATCATACCCGACCACTGCGCGCAATGCACTTCTACTCTCCGAAAAAGCGGTCATCGCCTTACCGATATCCCCCTGTGTAAAACCATACCGATTCAGTGCTTTTTCATACTGCGCCGCAGCAATCAGAAGCGCTCCGATTCCAATGATTGCAGCTACCGCTCCAATTACCGCCACTTTTGTGAATCCCTTTGTCAATCGCTTCTTAATACCCTGTTGCTTTTGTGTTGCCATATATCGGTCCCCCTTGTTATTTATAAAAAATGCCATAATTTGCATTTTCATGTAAATTGTAGCACTTTCTGTTTTCCTCTTCAACTGTACGAAGGAATCACTTTTCTCATGTTTTCTGGTCTTTCATTATCTCTTCCGACAAAACCTCTATCCTATGTCTTGACATCTTATCACAATCTTTTTTTATGTCAGTACAATAGTTCAAAAATTTCTCCTTATCTGCATGGTACAGTAAATACATGATATTATAACAGGTATGATATCTATTCTGATCTACGTCCCCCACAGGAAAAGACGTCTTATTATACAGCTGATCCACTTTTGTCATTATGATCTCATGGTAATAACTGTTGCTAAAATAATTTCTGAGTTTATATGAAAATTGGTACGCTTTTTTCCCCGTGGGTTGTGATCCTCAAATGTTCTACATATGTCTCAATCAAAAATTCTTTCATGTTTTCATTTTCTTCCATGTATATTATTTTCACCTTGTCTGAAGACATATGGAATAAATCATAAGAGTGCGTTAAAATTTCTTCTTTTCCATCTCTGACTGCCTGTTTTAGCATTTTGTTTAACCCGTTTTTATATATGGTTAAAACATCCTCATTATCTTCCTCCAGAATATCACTCCATACCATATAGGAATCTGCAAATTCGTTTAATTCCACAATGTTTTTTGCCTGAAGCAATCCCTTTTTTAAATCCGGCAGCATTACTTTTATCTCTGCATCTGTCTTATAATAATTGGGTTTATCTCCCGATTTAAGAAACAGTCGATACTCGGCTTCTAATTGTTCTTTATCAAGCGTCCCCTCCTGATAGTATCTCAACAGCATTCCGGTCAAATTATTACTGCTCTTTGTACCATAAAGATATTTCCCTATTCTATGCTCCAACGTATTTTCAATACTGCTCACCATCTTTTTCACCGAATCCGTATTGTTGGGATCATCCTCCTTATAATACAGATTGTGTGTACTTTCAACGACGATGGCATAACATATCAGTCTCAGTTCCTCCAAAAATTCATCTTTATTGCAGTCTTCACAAAATAATATTACATCATCATAAAATCGCTGCGCCTTTTCAAGTGTCCGCAAGTTTTCCACTTTATGAAGGTTTAGAAATTTTTCAATAAATTGAGCATGGATATGCAATTTACTCCACCCGACACTCTCTGCCCGTTCCGTAATAGCATATGTTCGTTCAATTACCTTTTCACTGTATTTGTCAAATATCTCTTTTTTATCTTTTGACATTTCTGCGGTATTCGCAACGAGTATAACTTTCACATAATTACATTGTTTCAGTTCCTCTATGATTCCAAATATCTCTTCCAAATTCATATTACTGTTCATTCTTTCCAGATCGTCTATGACCACAATGTGAAGGAATGTAAATTCTTTGGACAATAATAAAAATAGTTCTCTTTCGTTTGCTATATTTTGTACCACATCCCGGGCCTGTCCGACTTTATCCCAGACCTTTGCTGCGCCTTCTATGATATTATTAGCTATTTCACCAATCTTCCCGCCGACATTATTCTTCAATGCCAGTTGAAACAATACTTCATGATATATTTGTCTCGCATCTGTCATTCCGAACATTGATATTTTACAAACGTCCGGATTTCCTGCCAACGCCTCATTTACCGCATAAGACTTCCCGACACCCCAGGTTCCATCAAACAAGATGGTCTTATAAGGTAAGTCATTGATATTGCCAATTATAGTTTTTATTTTATCTGCTCTCATTTTTTCCTCTCTGTACACAAATTCATAATAACCGGACAATCTTTTTACATAAGTTTCTCCGGTTATCTGTCGTTCTGCGTTGTGTAATTGTCTGCATCCGCAGCATATCCAGTTCTCCTTCCGTCTTTATGTTGAAAAAACGTATCCATTCATCTATGTTCTGTCCCATTAAGACCTTATTCAGTTCTATCACATGCAGTTCCAACAGATTGCTGAACAATCTTCCTTCTTCATCACGCAACAAATATGTCTTATGGTACTGTTTATCTTCCGTCAGGTTAAAATCCAATATACTGATTGCTACACAACGCTTCATCACATCGTAGCTTCTGCCAAAAGAAATCTCTTCTGTGAGCATCTTTCCTAAATAGAACTGTCGTCTCTTGTCCCAGTTTCTGACTGCTTTCACCTGAAGTTCAATATTAATTTTCGTATCATCATTCAGTTCTACCAGAACATCCAGGATCCCCTGTTTCTGGTAACGATATCTTCTCCACAGGTATGTATTCAGCAGTCGCGTACTGCGAATCATCTCCACCGGAATATTCAACACCACACTGATAAAATACTTTCGGATCACCGGATTACGGAATAATTCCTTCATACAGTAATCCCATTTAGGACTGATTATCATTTGCATTCTCCTCTCACACTTACCACAGGAGAATACGCTGACAACGTCAGCAAATCAATTTTCCATTCGCTCTACGCCTTCTCCTGCTCTATTATGATCATTGGGGGTAATTAAGCAGGAATTCATTCCTCTGAAGTCATAGACACCGGCTTACACCGAGATAGAAATTCGAAATAGAAAATCTGCTTACGAATAGAGGATAGCAAATAGGCTCTCGATTGTCAACGTGGCAAAATAGCAAAATCTGTCCCTGGCGAATTTGGGCATTATGCTTTAAAATCAATTTTAACTCCATCTATATATTTATTTTTGTCTTATAGCCTGTCCTTCAGATTTTTCTGAACATCTTTTCATAATCATTCTCCATAATGTAAATCCTATTATTGCTCCAAGGACATTATGAAACGGATCATCAAAAAGTTCAAAGAGTCCACGTTTTGTTAATAACTGGCTGAATTCTATACTGTAACTTATCAATATCACCCATTTTAACTTTCGAACACCTAATCCCTGTAATCCTATTCCTACCTTATTGCTTTAATATAATTCCAAAATGACATAAGTTCTGCCCTCGGATTTCTTATTGTTTGACGGGCATGGAATCGTTCTTCACGTTGTGTCCATAGATCACCGTATTGTTGTCTGTAATGTCCTTACTGTTCAGATTCTCCGTATATATGCACCCGGGATATCCATACGAACCATCAATATTATGCATAAAGTAATAGGAATTATCGGAAGGATGCTGTAAAATCGGATATTCAATTTCTGTCCCCGGTACAGCGATCCAGGCATACACATCCGGATTCACCGACTGCCGCTCCTGCCACAATGGTCATTATCTTTCGTTTCATGTGAGCTCCTTCTTCCCAAATAATGGAAGATTTTACTACTCCTAAATTTTATTCTACGTTTTTAACGTAATTTTAATTCCGTTTTAAATGTAACCGTTATATACGTTCAAAACAGGTATTGTCAATAGTTTGGGGGCTTCATGCAGGACGAGATGGCTGGAAAAACAGAAGAAAACGGATACTTCGGGTAAACCGCCGAAGTATCCGCTATTTTGACTATGTTAAACAATTCCGTTCTAATTAAATCCGAACAATTTCTGGCAGATCTTATATCCCTCTACCGAAATCTTCCGTCCGCCTCTTCCGGGCAGGTTCATGGTACCGCCCATAATGCCGTTACGCATCCACAGATACAGGCGTTTGTCTTTTCCTTTCAGGTACTCCCACAGTTCTTTCTTTTTCTCCAGATGTTCTGTGGTACCGGAGCGGATTAACAGTACGGAAGATACTGTCATGATGATCTCCAGATAGTTGCGCATGTACTGGTACAGACGTCGGTTTTTCACCAGTTCCGACTTTCTGCCCACCAGATAATCAATCATCAGCTTCGTCACTCGGATCTGCTGGTCGATGCGGGAGATCATCACGGTCTCATTCACCGACTGATCCTGTCTTCCTATATAATATCTGTAGAAATTCACATCCAGATAATACATATTCTTCACATAAGGAAGCGGTTCAAATACATACAGGTTGTCCACATAGAAGGTGTGCTCCGGAAGCTTCAGTCCACATTCCTGTAACAGTCTGGTACGGAAGATCACGGAGTGCATCAGTATGTAATGGCCCTTCAGAAAATGATGGCAGTCCGTCCAGGTGAACATCTTCTCCACCGGCAGGATATGACGGTACTGGATCACCTTTTTGCGGCGCTCGCCTTCTTTTTCATAGACATAGTTGCTGATGAGCATATCCAACGCCTGACCGCCGCCGGCCAGTTCTCTGAGAGTGTCCAGGATCTTAAAATATGCATCCTGCTTCACCCAGTCATCACTATCCACTACTTTAAAATATAGTCCCGTGGCATTGGCGATTCCGGTGTTCACAGCAGAACCATGTCCGCCGTTCTCCTTATGAATAGCACGCACAATCGTAGGAAACTGTGCTTCATATTCGTCTGCAATCTCTGCGGTACGGTCTTTGGTAGAACCGTCATCGATGATCAGGATCTCCACATCCTCTCCGCCGATCAGCAGGGAATCAATACATTTTCTCATATACTTTTCAGAATTGTAACAGGGAATTGCTATGGAAAGTAATTTCATATCGCTGTCCTTTCTTCACTATCTTGTTATTCACTGTCCGGGATCGTTCTCTCGGGCCCCCAGTTTCATGTTCAATCCCTTCGCATAGACTGCAAACGCGGAAGGAATGGGATATTTCTCCCTTGTCTCCGAAGGTTCAATATAGATCCAGTCTGCTGAATCCGGGCCTTCACGCTTCGGTGCCAGTTCATCCACACGGATCAGATATCCTTTCATATGCCATTCTCTATGGGAAAAAATATGCTTTGCATCCTCAAGGGGCTGGATCCGGAGTACCTGCAACCCGTTCTCCGCCAGATATTCCTTGACCTCCTCCGCGGTATGATATCCCTTCATCGAAGGGAATTCATACATACCGGCCAGCAGACCTTTCGCCGGACGCTTATGCAATGCCGCCAGCTCCGCATCCCGGATAATGAGGATCGTCTTCTCCTCCACCGTACGTTCTTTTGCTTTGGCTTTGTTCGGATATTGCAGCTGTGTACCGTCCGCATTCGCCAGACATATCTGCTGTAGGGGACATTCCTCACAGTGCGGAGCCCCGTTGGGAATACATACACAGGCACCGATTTCCATCATAGCCTGGTTGAAATCTCCCGGCCTGTCTGTAGGAATGACCTCCCACAGATCCTTTTCCACAGCCTTTTTTACTTTATCCTCAGAGATACAGCGTTCATCCTTGCGGACTCTTGCAATGACTCTCAGAACATTGCCGTCCACCGCCGGATTGGGCTTGCCGTAAGCAATAGAGGATACCGCCCCAGCCGTATAGCTGCCGATTCCTTTTAACTTTAATAACTCCTCATAAGAATCCGGCATGACTCCGCCATAATCTTCCATGATCTGGATGGCTGCTTTCTGTAGATTCCGTACCCGGTTATAATATCCCAGGCCCTCCCACAGCTTTAACAGCACCTCTTCCGGTGCCTGCGCAAGCGCAGCAATATCCGGCAACGTCTCCATAAAGCGCTGGAAATAGGGCTTTACCGCTTCCACTCTGGTCTGCTGCAGCATGATCTCAGAGACCCATACGCGGTAGGGAGCAGGATCCTCTCTCCAGGGAAGGATCCTACGGTTATTATCATACCATTTTAAAAGTGGTTTGGGAATCGCCCGAAGGTCACCTTTCCTAAAGATTTCCTTAACATCCGTTAAATTTTCATTGTATTTATCCATAGAGTCTACCGCAGACGGTTGCATTCGAACTTCTCCATGGTGAGCAGGCAGTTCTTCAATTCTTCATAACGCTCTTCCGGCTCACCGTCATTTACTTCAATATCACAGGAAATCGCCATGGTCGTGATCATCTCGTTGGTGATACGATGGTGCAGTCCTGCCAGAATATTTAGCTTCTCCTCGTAGGAATCCGCATCCAGAAATTCCAGTACCAACGGATCCAGTGCGGGCTCTTCATCTTCTGCGGGAGAAACCGGTGCTATTATTGTCTGTGCCGCGGTCGCCGTTGCCTGTGCTGCTATGTTCTGCGCCACAATCGGCGTTGCCTGGGCTGCTGCGGGCTGGGACGCGGTCACCGTTGTCTGCGTTGATACGGGGTGCTCCACACCTGCCGCCTCCGTCTCGCGAATCTGTCTGTCCGCATCCGTTCCCTGTAATTCAAACCGAAAACGCTGTGTCACCTCAGGGTATCTCTGACGATCCACTTCTCCGGTAAACATGACAAGGGGCCTTGCATAGGTCTTGAAATCTCCATACAAAGCCTGATAAATCACCAGCTGTTCTCCGGTCTCTGAATGTTCCGCAATCGTTACGACCTGATACAGATTGCCCTTAAAATGCTTATATATCTCATGTGGTTTGGGAATAAATGTCATCTGTCGTTCTCCTTTCCCATCGCCTCGTTTACTGTGGCATATGGTATCAGTATACCCCTTATTTCCAAAAAAGTCATGTAAATAGTCTCTAAAAATCCGTCAGCAGATATTCATAAGAGACCGAATAATTGCCGACTGCGTTGCAGGCCCGTGCCAGTTCTGCGCTCAATGCTCCCCGTTCCGTCTCACTCATACTGTTGATCTTCTTATGATGAATGGTAAACGTATAATCCGGACTGCCGTCTTCTTCCAGTGCATAGGTCAGCGTCACGCCGCTGTTGCGATAACCGTTCTCATTCAGATACTGCTTCATATCGCTCATCAGCTGCTGTTCCTGTATCCGGTTCTCCATACGCTGCGTCTCATCCCGGCTCTCGCTCTTCACGGTTGCGCCGATACATAATACAATGATCAGAATAAGTACTGCGGTAGTACTGTAAAATGCCACATTGGAAACGAACTGTCTTCTCATAACCCATACCTCTTTTTCTGCTTTTTGTGCTCAGGGTTCTGTCGGAAATCTTATTTTCCCGTCCTGACAGGTATAGATTACACTTTTTCAAGTCCAATAAAACTCTCTTATTTAAAATATTCGGCACCTGCTGCCTCTACCGCTGCTTTCAGCCCCAGTGCGGACATTCTGGTGGCACCGTTGCCCCAGATGATCATCTGTTCCAGTGCATCGGAGGTTGCCACCGTCACCCGGTATTTCTGCGGCTTAGCCCCCAACTGATGGGTCGTGCGCTCGATATACTGGTCTGCAGTCTCCGCTTCTTTTGTATAGACCACTTCTATATTATGATATTTCATGGTGGAGCCGGGATTGTCCTTCACCTTGTAGGCATCATAGACCAGGATCAGGCGACAGCCCTGATATCCCTGATAGTTACACAGAATATCCATCAGTTTGTCCCTGGCACTGTCCAGATTGATCTTCGCCAGCTCCCGCAGTTCTGGCCAGGCAAAAATAATGTTATAACCGTCCACCAGAAGGTATTCCTCCGGTTTTTCCTGCGGTACGACCTTCCGCATACCGGTGTCACCGGCACTTCCCGCCAAGCTGCCCGTATAGCTGCCACGGTTTCCGGAAGAAGTATGGTATCTGCGGAATCTGTGGGGATCCTCCGCCTTTTTCCCATAAGTCTGGCGGAAGATCTCTTCGATCTCTTCCTGAGAAATAATCCGCTCTACACCACCCCCGGTCTGACGAATAGCGCCCTGCTGCCTGTTTACTGCCTGCAGTCCCGCATCCGAAATGCCGTCCGCATCTTTGGTTCCTTCCTTCTCCGGCTTCCAGCCGCTCTCCACATGGGCATATTCTGGCACCTGGTCCCAGGACACCTGAAAACCGGCACCATGAGCGCAGAATACCGATCCGGTGGGGTTGACCACATCCGCTTCCGGATCATAGCCGATCTCTGCCATTACCTCCTCCGGATTATGGCAGGGTTCATATCCCTTCAGTGTGCAGGACAAACGCCCATGACCTTTGGTATAAGATGCCACCTCTTTTCCATAATCTCCCATAGAAGCCACGGGAACACTTCCCGTCAGCACACTGTTATTGCCTTCTGTCTCCGGTGCTTCAAAGCTTCCGTTCATCCTCGTGATATCCGACATGGCTCTGCCAAGATTCTCCGTAGGCACCTCCAGTCGGAAGGAAAACCATGGTTCTAAGAGAATGCTCTTTCCGCTGCGCATTCCCTGACGTACTGCACGGTAAGTGGCCTGTCGGAAATCTCCGCCCTCTGTATGTTTGGTGTGAGCTTTTCCGGCAATCAGCAATATCCGCAGATCCGTGAGTTCGGAACCGGTCAGCACACCCACATGACGTTTTTCCTCCAGATGCGTCAGGATCAGTCGCTGCCAGTTACGGTCCAGCATGTCCTCGCTGCACAGAGAGGCAAATTGCAATCCACTGCCCCGCTCCCCGGGCTCCAGCAACAGATGTACCTCCGCATAATGACGCAGGGGTTCAAAATGCCCGATGCCTTCCACCGGCTCCGCCAGAGTTTCCTTGTATACAATGCTTCCCGCATCGAATTCCACTTCCAGACCGAAACGCTCCCACAGGATATTTTTGAGGATTTCCATCTGCACCTGTCCCATGACCTGCATATGGATTTCCCTGTTTTCCTCCTGCCACAACACATGCAGCTGCGGTTCTTCCTCTTCCAGCTGGCGTAGTTTCCCCAGTGCCACGACAGGATCCACCTCCGGAGGGAGCAGTAGTCTGTAAGTCAGCACCGGTTCCAGTATCGGCGTGGAGTTCTCGCTTTCATAGCCCAGTCCCTGCCCGGCGAAAGTCTTCGTAAGTCCCGTGACCGCACAGACCTCACCGGCTTTCACCGTATCCACAGCCTCATAGCTTCCGCCATTATACAGACGCAGCTGGTCGCATTTTTCCTCCCAGATTTCCTCTCCTGCACCGCTTCTGCTGTTTCCTACCGGCATTTTAACCCGCAGACTTCCTCCGGTGACCTTCAAATACGACAATCTGATTCCTGCGTTATCCCTGCCGATCTTATAAACCCGGGCTCCGAATTCCTCCGGATATTCCGGCTGGGGCAGATACGCATTCAATCCGTCTAACAGCTCTGTAATTCCCCATTGTTTCAAAGCGGAGCCGAAAAAGCAGGGGAACAGCTTACGCTCCGCCACAGTGTCCGATATGTTTTCCGCCGACAGTTCTCCGGTTTCCAGATATTCTTCCATCAAGGCTTCACTACACATGGCCGCGTGTTCCAGCTCTGTTTCCCGTTCTCCTTCATTGTCCCCAGGCTGCAGCAGTTTTCCCACGGATGTAATATTGCTATCCAGCTTTTTCTGTAGCTCCGTCAGTACTTTTTCCGGATCCGTCCCCGGTTGATCCATCTTGTTTACAAATAAAAATACCGGCACTTCATATCTTTTTAACAGCCGCCACAGCGTATGTACATCTCCTTGCACTCCATCGCTTCCGTCGATGACCAGAACCGCCGCATCCAGTACCTGCAGCGTCCGTTCCATTTCCGCAGAGAAATCCACATGTCCCGGGGTGTCTAACAGTGTGATATCCACATCTTTCCACCGGATTCTCGCCTGTTTGGAGAAAATGGTGATTCCTCTTTTCCGTTCCATGTCCCCGTTATCCAGAAAAGCATCTCCGTGATCCACTCTTCCGGCCTTTTCTATGACACCACAGGCACATAAAAGGCTTTCTGCCAATGTTGTCTTCCCGGCATCCACATGTGCCAGGATCCCAACGATACTTTTTTTTCATGCTTATCCTATCCTTCCAATGCCAGCATCATCCTGCAGGCACGTATAAAACGTTTTTTCTATTATAAAGAATACTATATCCATGAGCATTTTCCAACTGTTTTGTATTTCCAGATACCGTTTGCAAATCCGGCACCGCGTAGGATATAATGTAATGAGCGCAAGAGAGCCAACATGCTTGCATGATTGGCGAACGACTCATTAGTGAACGAATATCCTGCGAAGCAGGATGTAGAGCGCGATAGCGCGGATTCGTGAGCTCATGATATAATGAGCGCAAGAGAGCCAACATGCTTGCATGATTGGCGAACGGCGAAGTTGATCATGATAGTTGCGAAGCAACGTTAAGCACCGAAGGTGCGAATCATGATATAATGAAATGTAAGATTCAGGAGGCACTATGATCAAACTTATTGCAACCGATATTGACGGCACGCTATTGAAGGACGGCACTCTGATGCTTTGGATCCTGAATACATGACCGTCATTGAAAAGCTGATTGCAAAAGGCATCCGTTTCGTTGCCTGTTCCGGCAGACAATTTATCAGTGAGCGGAAGCTTTTTGCTCCCATCCGCGACAAGCTCCTCTATATCACCGACGGCGGTACCGTGGTCCGCACACCGAAGGAAATTTTAAAGGTGCATACCTTACCCGAAGAGATCTGGCACGGCATGTGTGAGACAGTCCGGAATGAATTACCGGACTGCGATTATTTTATTGCCACACCGGATTATTGTCTGGCAGAAGATGCTGGAAGCCGGATGTTCCGGTGGCTTACGGATTCCTACGGATATGACATCCGGGAATCTGCCGATCTTATGAAAACGCCCGTGGACAATGTGATCAAGTTCACTGTATATCATCCTTCCGCCTGTGAAGAAATGTGTGCACCTGTCTTCACTCCCACCTGGCAGTCCCGGGCGAAGCTTGCTTCTGCCGGAAAAGAATGGGTGGACTGCAATCCCCTTGGGGTAAATAAGGGGTCTGCGATCCGTTTTCTCCAGGAATATTTGGGGATCGCGCCGGATGAGACCTGTACCTTTGGAGACAATCTGAACGACATCGAAATGCTGCAAAGCGCCGGAATGAGCTATGCTGTCTCCAATGCAAGAGAGGAAGTCATTGCCGCTGCAAGGGATACCTGTGCGCCCTATTGGGAAAACGGAGTGTTGCAGGTGTTGAAAACCTTTTTATAAATTCCCCGGGGCATTCCGAAAGTAAACGCTTGACACTGCTGCGATAAAGCACTATAGTAAACAGGTAAATAGAATATCCGCTAGGGGAGCACATCGCTGAGATTGAAGTGCCGCCATCAAGGCTTCACTTCTAACCCTCACTACTTGAACCGGATAATACCGGCGTAAGGAAGCACATTATTCATACAGAGAGTTTATCTGTATGAATACGATGTTGTCCCTCCTCGCGCACACGAAGGAGGATTTTTTATGTTGTACACTGCTGTTACCAATGACTGGGGAGAGACTACTTATATCCCCACTACCCTGGGAAATGTCCTGTTGGTAATCATTCTGGCCGCACTGTTGGCGGCCGCTGTTTTATTTGCCCGCATGCAGATGAAAAAGACTGCTGTAGCTCCCACTGTTTCCGATGGTGATCATAAGATGAATCGCAGCAAGCTTACGGTAAAGCAGCTGGCATTCTGTGCCATGGCCATTGCCCTGGGAACCGTTCTTTCCAATATCAAATTGTTCCATTTTCCTACCGGCGGCTCCATTACTTTGCTGTCCATGCTGGTGATCTGCCTGCCCGGCTACTGGTTCGGTCTGGGTGCCGGTATTGCCACAGGTGTAGCCTACGGTGTCCTGCAGCTGCTCATAGATCCCTATGTATTATATCCCCTGCAGCTGGTGGTAGACTATCTTCTTGCTTTCGGCGCTCTGGGACTGTCCGGTCTCTTCTCCAATGCGAAGCTAGGACTGATCAAGGGATATATTGCCGGGGTTCTTGGAAGATATGTGTTTGCCGTGATCTCCGGATGGATCTTCTTCGGCTACTATGCCTGGGAAGGCTGGGATCCCCTGCCTTACTCCCTCGCCTACAATGCTATCTATATCTTCTCTGAAGCAGCCATAACTCTGGTAATTTTAAGCGCTAAGCCGGTACGGAATTTGTTTGCGAAATTGAAAGACATGGCTTTGAACGACTAAATAGAAAGTTAGTTAAATACATTGGCAAAATCCACGAACTCCCGGAGCATGCGATACACATGTCTCGATGTAAGGTCTCCGGATGTGAATTTTCTACGAAAAGTGATGAGTAGTTCTCGTCATGACGGGGCCGCCTACAGTCGACATCCATGTCGACAATCGGCTGACGCGGACATCGTGTCCGCGTTCCCCTGCCTTTCAGCACTTTTCTAGAAAATATCAACATCCTCCGACAAACATCTTCGACATGGCACCGCATACGCCGGGAGTTCTGCGTTTTGGAAAGCTTTCAAAAAAACCAGTAGCCCCGGCTGGGTATAAGAATAAGCAGTGCCGTAAGCAGACGTCGGTACCATAGCGTCCCAAGGGACGCATTGCGGTCGTATTGTGACCGCTTATGTACCGCTACGCTCTGCGACAGGAGCGCATCGTACTAAAGTACGAGCGTGCCGCGTTTCTTATACCTTGCCAAGGGCTACGGGGATTTGATAGCATTTCTTTACTAACTTTCCATCTATCTTCAGCCAGTCTCTACCCACCTTGCATGGCAAAAACAACACCTTCACCCCAGCGGCCTCGGCTTCCGCCAGAGCGGTACCAAATTCCGGCTGCATTTCCACATAAGGACGTACTTCCGTCACTCCTTCCATCTGAATCACAAAGGCAACCACACATTCATATCCTTCCTGTCTCGCCGCGGTCAGTTCCCGCAGATGCTTCACCCCACGCTCCGTGGGTGCATCGGGAAAATAGCCGATGCCGTTGATCTCCAGAGTACAGCCTTTCACTTCCATTAATATTTTGTGCTCCCCTTTTTCCAGATAGAAATCAATGCGGGAATTTCCATAGGTATACTCCGGTCTGACCACATCATAGTCCTGCGCCTCCAGCCATTCCTTCACGACCTTATTCGATGCCTGACTGTCAATGTTGATCCAGCCGATCCTGTCTTTATAAACAGCCACCAGGTCATACAATGTCTTTCTTGCCGGATTATCCGACTGTTCCAGACGCACCGCTGCCCCGGGGAGCAAAAGTTCCCTGCATCTTCCGGTATTTCTCACATGCACCGTCTCCGCTTTCCCTGCAATCTCCACATGGGCAATAAACCGGTTGGGACGGTCAATGAATTTTCCCTCTACGATCTTTCCATACTTCATGTAAAATTTCCTATCCTTAACTCTATCCGCTCCCCGACTTTCGACACTGCTTTACGCCCCCAATTGCCAAGACTCTGCGGCATATCCCGAGGTCTCCCGCGGCCGTCCGCCACATGCTCATTCTATCCGCACTCGCCGTTCCGCATAGACTTCACTAGCAGCGGCACCTCGAACAACAGCATCACGATCCATCCGACCATATTGGCCCAGGCCAGGCTGGCAAATTCCATCTGTAACAGACGGATCATTACAAATACTGCCACAACTCTGCCGAACATATTCATAAATGTGCTGTACAATGTCACTTTCAGATCACCAATACCACGGAAGAATCCCTGCACACCATTGGTCAATCCCGGCAGAATATACATCCAGGAGATCAGATGCAGATAACTGATGCCCAGAGATACCACCTGTGCATCCCCGTCCTCGGCGAACAATGTCATGATCTGCGGAGCCAGTCCCCAGATTACACAGAACAATCCGATGGAATAGACCAGTTCGATCAAAAGACCTGTCTGGAATCCCTTCTTCATCCGCTCCTTATGCCCTGCACCCTTGTTCTGTGCCAGAAAAGTCGTCATGGCATGTCCGATATTCTGCTGTGGTGTATAGGCAAAATCATCCACTCGGTTCACCGCGGTAAATGCCGCCATGACCGCAACACCCTGCGTATTGACCACAGACTGTATGATCAGTTTTCCCAGCTGCAGACATACCTGCTGCATGGCACTGGTACTGCCGTAGCTGACTGTCTTACCCAGCAGGCTCTTATCGAATACCCACCACTTTTTCCCAAGACATAAAAGAGGAATCTTTTTCTTAATATATATACCGCACAGCAGGCAGCAAAGTCCCTCGCTGCACACTGTGGCAATGGCACTTCCCGCCACACCCCAGCGCAGTACCACAACGAAAAACAGATCTCCGAAGATATTCAGGAAAGCACTGGTCACCAGAAAATACAGCGGCGTCTTGCTGTCTCCCAGCGCCCGCATGGTATTCGCCAGAAAATTATACATGAACGTAAAGATCAGGCCCATGAAAATGATCCTAAGATATGCCGCAGCTTCGGGTATGGCTGTCTCCGGCACCCGAATGAGCCGAAGCACCGGATTCGCCAGAAGAAGCATCAGCAGTGAAAACACTACGGAAAACCCGCAGCCAGCTAACATCGTCGTACTGATCTGTCTGGATAAAGTATCATAATCCTTCGCTCCGTACTGGGAGCTCATCAACACACTGGCTCCCATGCACATCCCGCTGATCAACAGGATTGCAATATTCATAATAGGAGTGGAAGTTCCAACTGCCGCCAGTGCCTGTTCTCCTACATATTTTCCCACAATGACGGAGTCCGCTGCATTGTAGGTCAGCTGAAACAGATTCCCCAGTACCAACGGGATTGTAAAAGATACTAAGGGTAACAGTATCTTTCCCTGGGTCATGTCGTGTTTCTCTATCGTACTCATTGCTTTATTGTCCTTTCACTGTCATTTTCTTCGGTAATTGTCTTTCCTTCTTTTTAAGAATTCCATCCTCTTCTGGGGCCGCCTCTGTACTGTCCTGTGAACTTTCATTACCGCTGACAGATAACGCGCTCTCCAGTCCGCTCTGCTTCTGCCCGTCTATGCTGTTCCCGGATGCTGCCTGCTGTCCGCTGTCTGTCGAAGCAGAGTCTGTCATTTCAGCCATATTGGCACTATCCTCCGCAGCCTCACCCTCCGGCATAGCAGCCTCCTCTTCCGCCATTGCCGCCTCTTTCTGGATCTCGTTCTCTGTTCCTGCTGTATCCCCCGACCGGGCAGCATCCACCGCCTCTTCCTGGATCTCCTGATCCTCAGTGATACCGTAGGCCATCTGTGGTGCTGCCGTATCCGCATTGCCGGTATTGTCTGCCATTTTGGTACTGCTCATTGTCATATACAATACTCCCGCTACCACGAAACACAGGCAGGCTGCCGCAATGCGGGTCACATAGCGCATCGGGAACTTATGTACCCTTCCCGAATTTCTGATCTGTCCGCTTCGAAGCAACAGATCCTCATCCACTCCAGACATCGCCCGGAACAGTTTTTCTTCTTTTAAATTCACATCTTGATTATTGTTCTTATTACAATCGCTCATATCCTTCATCACCGCTTTCGTCTCTTTCTCCGTCTATAAGACGATTCCCTGTTGTTCCAGATATTTTTGCAGTTTTTTTCTGGTCCGGAACAGCGATGTCTTCACCGTATTCAGATTCATTCCATAACGCCCGGCGATCTCCGCATATTCCTCTACGAACCAGTATCTGCGTAGGAATACATTGCACTCCTGTTCCGAAAGTGTATGCAGGAACGCATTGATGCTCCGCTCCAGTTCCGCCGCTTCCACGGCTTCTTCTGTGTTATGCGCCGCCGGAATGCACTCTGCCAGTTCATCCAGTGTCGTATCCATAATACCATTCCCACGTTTCTGTGCATTTTTCGCCTTCCATCTATCAAACGACAAGTTCCGGGTAATAGTTCCCAGAAACAGCTCCAGACGATTCGGTTTTTTCGGTGGAATCGCATTCCAAGCCCGCATCCAGGTATCATTCAGACATTCTTCGGTATCTTCTCTGTCATGCAGGATATGATAAGCAATACTATAGCAGTATTTTCCGTAGCTCTTTTGTGTCTCTGCGATGGCCTGTTCGTCCCTCGCCCAATACAGTTCCAATATTGCGGTATCCTCCATTGGCTGTCTCCTTTCCAAAAAGGGCACTGCCACAGTTTTTTCTGTAACAGTGCCCCTCTTCATTTCTCCATTTGCTCCGTTCCATCTTATCCGAGCTGGAATTTCTTCGCATTTGCATTCAGTGAACCCGCAATTTCATTCAGCTGTGTGGTAGCCTGTCGGCAATCCTCCACGATCTCCGCCAGCTGATCCATGGTAGCTGCGGTCTCTTCGGTGCTTGCCGCATTGTTCTGGGAGATCTCGGTAAGTCCGTCGATCTTCTCCACCACATCCGTCTTATAATTCTCAATATGATCCAGCTCGCCGGAGATCACATTGATCTCACCGACTACCTTCTGAACCTCCTGGTTCAGGGTGCTGAAGACATTCAGCGTGGTACCCAGCTTCTCGTTCTGCTGATGGATCTCACCTACCACACCGTTCATGATCTGAACGCTCTGGTTGGAATTGCTGATCAGGTTCTCCACGATGCTGCGGATCTTGTCTGCGGATTCCCTGGACTGGTCTGCCAGACCACGGATCTCTTCCGCTACGACTGCAAAGCCTCTGCCCATCTCACCGGCTCTCGCTGCCTCAATACTGGCATTTAATGACAGCAGGTTGGTCTGGTTCGCAATACCTGCGATGATATCGGTAGCTGCCTGAATCGCCTGTGCGGACTCGTTGGTGATATTGGTCTGCTCCTGCACCTGATCCACCGACTGCTGTGTATGAGAGCTGATCTCCAACAGTTCCTTCAGGGTGCTGTCCACGGTAGCATTGCTCTCCTTCATGTTGGCAGCACTGCTGCTCAAAGCATTAACACTGTCTGCCGTACGGCCCAGTGCATTGCTCATCTCGTTCATGCTTTCGCTGACTTTCTGGGTATCCGCCGCCTGTGTGGTAGCTCCCTGGGCAATCTCATTCACAGCTGTATTTACAGAAGAAATGGACTGTCCGATGCTGTCAAAATTGCTGGTGAACGTTCCCGTAAACTCATTCATATCCAGCATGGAATTGTGAATATCCCTGATAATTCCGGAAAAGCCGTTCACTACAGAGTATACAGCCCGTGCGCTCTTACCTACTTCATCACTGCGGTTTAACAGCTTATCGGGAACCTTGAAGTTCAATTTACCCTCTGCGATCTGATCCAGATTACCTACTACACCCAGTAGTGCTTTGGAGATCATGCCTACTACAATAAAGGTGGAGACACAGAATGCTGCCACAAGGATCAGAATCGCTATTGCTCTTCCTGTTACAATCCCTTTGTAAAGCGCATTCACTTCCCTTACCGGCATACAGGCAGCCAGAATACCCACAACCGTGCCGTCGGTATTCTTCAAAGGTGCCAGATATGCATAGCATCCGGTATCCCCCAGCTTCAGGGAATTGGAAAAATAGCTTTCTCCACCCAGTACCTTGGAAGCCACTTTTTCACTCAGAGTGATGGTACCTCCGGTCAGATTGGTCACAGCCAGATCACTGCCCCAGAACAGTGCCACATCCACACCGGCATTCTGTTTCAAAGCATCGAGTACCTGCTTATTGTCCGTAAGATTCAGTTCCCCTTTATAAAGTGCTCCGTTCTCGTATGAAAAGTCTCCGGGAGCGGAATTGTTCAGGCTCATTTCCAGTGCATATTCCGTCGCTGCCAGCTCATGCTTCATCATCGCGTCGGAAATTCTGTCCCCTGCGGAATTCAATGCCAGGATGGCAATGACTGCGATCGCTATAAGCGGTACCAGTACGATCGCCAGGATCTTGACTACCATGTTAGCTCCCTTTTTCTCCTTCAGGCGCTTAGCTTCATCAATACCTGTCCCATTTTCCCCTTTGATCTGTTCTTTGCTTACCTCTTCTGTCATAAATAAAGCAACCTCCTTTGTACCTTTAACGGTTCATGCATAATAGAATTATACCGCACAGTTAATAAAAAAGCTATTCTTTTTCTGCAATCAGATCCTTGATCACTTCGCCTGCGAGAATCAAGCCCGCTACAGACGGTACAAATGAAATACTGCCGGGGATGGCTCTTCTGTCCGTGCATTTATGAGTGGTACCCGGAGGGCAGACACAGCCTGTCTTGCAGCTGTTTTCCATATTTTCCAGCGGCTTCACCGGGCTTTCCGTAGAATACACCACCTTCAGCTTCTTCACACCGCGCTTTTTGAGTTCTCTGCGCATGACCTTCGCCAAAGGGCACATGGTAGTCTTGTAGATATCCGCCACATGGAACTGCGTGGGGTCTAATTTGTTGCCGGCTCCCATACAGCTGATAACGGGAACTCCCGCCTCCTTCGCCCGCATGATGATCTCCAGCTTGGCAGTCACGGTATCCACCGCATCCACCACGTAATCATACTGGGTAAAATCAAACTGGTCTGCCGTCTCCGGGAGATAAAAACATTTGTGTACTGTAACCTGTGCCTCCGGGTTGATGGAGTGTACACGTTCCTCCATGACATCTACCTTGTATTTGCCGATGGTCTTCCTGGTAGCGATGATCTGACGGTTAATATTCGTCAGACAGACCTTATCGTCATCGATCAGATCAAAGGCTCCTACACCACTGCGGGCCAGAGCCTCCACCACATAACCGCCGACACCGCCGATGCCGAAGACAGCAACTCTTGCGCCGTACAGGCGCTGCATGGCTTCCTTGCCGATCAATAATTCTGTTCTGGAAAATTCATTTAACATAATTCACTGTTCCTACCAATCTACTGGGAATACTCTCGAAAGAGTATACCACATCTTTACAGATTGTCATAGAGTCCCTGAATAAAATTTTTCACCTGCACGTTATTTTCCGGTATGGTGTCCTCCAGAGTGGCATGGATAAAGGGCTTGCGCTCCTTCATAAACTTCAGTACAGAAGTATAATCCATCTGTCCCAGACCGCAGCCTACAGAACGAAGCTTCCCGTCCTCGGGAATAAAGTCTTTCAGATGTACCATAGCCACATCTTCACCCAGCAGATCGATTGCTTCATCCACGATAGCCACCTGATCCTTGTAATTGCAGTAATCCAACAGGTTCACCGGATCCAGAATGATCTGAAGGTTGGGAGAATTGATCTCATCCAGCACTCTTCTGGCTCTGGCGGGGTTGTATACGATATGCTTCCATACCGGTTCGATGGCCATGACAACGCCCATCTGCTCCGCGTATTTTACTACCGGGCGTAAGTTGGTGATAAAGGTCTGTAATGCTTCTTCTCCGTGGCATTCCGGTACCGCGGTATAGGTCTCGTTGGGAGCACCGGTCTCAGTTCCCACGACACCGCAGCCCAGCCAGGAAGCAAAACGGATATGTGCCATATAACGGTGGGTAATTTTCGCAAGCTGCTCCGGGTTGGGGTTTGCCAGGTTCAAATAGCATCCTAATACCGCAACATCCACCTGATTTTTTGCGAATACATTTTTCATGTACATGGCAAGTCCCGGGGTCAGCGCCTCATCCGTGGTGGGAAACTCGCTGATCACCTTGCCCGGAGCCAGATGTCCACAGGCAAAGCCCAGCTCATGTACATTGGCAATACGCTCCTCAAAAGGAAGCTTTTTCGTATCATGTAAACGGATTCCTAACTGCATATTTTCCTCCATTCCGAACACGGCTCCTGGGCCGTATTCTCTTCTGCTTATCTCTATTATAGCGTGAGCTCACGAATTCCGTGCTATCGCACTCTACATCCTGCTTCGCAGCTATCATGATCAGCTTCGCCGTTCGCCGAGAGTGAGCAAGCTCCCTCTGGCTCTCTTGCGCTCATTATTTCGTGATTTCATCACTCAATCACTTCACCGTTCGCCGAGAGTGAGCAAGCTCCCTCTGGCTCTCTTGCGCTCATTATATCAACGTCTGATCAGTTCATCCACACCTTCCAGTTCGTAAGCTTCTCCGACCTGTCCTTCAATCTTCACATTGTCCAGTGTCAGTTTCGCTACATTTCTGGCAAACATTCCGCGCTTGCTGCTCTTCTCCACGCCGTCAGACATGGCGGGGACATCACACTTGGCATCTTCAGCATAGCTGATGGAAATGTCCTTCATGTAGATTTCCTCGATCTTCTGCTCGGGAAGTCCGTCGAAGAACGCAGCTGCCACATGGCAGTTCGTACATTCCATGTTTTCAAATACCATCTTTTTCACCTGCGGTGTTCTGTCGTCCACAGGGTAAACATCTCTGGACTGGACATAAGTGGTCTTGCCGTCGGGATCACAGAAATAGAAGCAGTTGACCACCAGCGGTGTCATCACATGGTCCAGCGTCAGATTTCGGAAAATGATATTGCTGAGAATTGCATCTTTTCCTCTGCCGCGACGGGTCTTGATACGCAGACCTCTGTCTGTATGACGGAAAATACAGTCTTCCACTGTCAGATTTACCACGCCGCCTGCCATTTCACTTCCCAGAGTTACGGCACCGTGGCCGTTCTCCATAAGACACTGACGGATATGAATATTCTCGGAAGGAGTCTTATGCTTTTTGCCCATGTAGATCTTACCGCTCTTGACTGCAATACAGTCATCTCCTAGGGAAAAACGCACACCCAGGATCTCCACATTTTTGCAGGATTCCGGATCCAGTCCGTCGGTGTTGGGGGAATCGCTGGGATTCTGCACGGTGACACCGATGAATTTCAGATCATTGCTGAAATAGGGATGCAGGGTCCAGGAAGGGGAATTGCAGAAGGTCACACCCTGCAAAGTCACATTTTTACATCCGCTGATGAAAAACAGTCTGGGACGGAATGCAATATTCATAACCTTCGGATCCTTCCACCAGTTTTCTTTGGAAGCATTGCCGTTGATCTTACCCTGCCCATAGATCACCACATCCTCTGCACCGATACCACAGATAATGCCGGAGAACATAGGTAAAGGATTGCCCTCCCAGGTGCCCAGATTGTACTCGTCGGTCTCATCATAGCTCTGCAGCATTCCGGGGAACGTAGGGAATTTCTCTCTGTCGGTAAAGGCCTTCAGCTCCGCGCCCTCTGCCAGCTCAATCCGGATATGGCTCTTTAAGAACAGGCTGGTTATGCGGTAGATTCCCGCCGGGAAATACACTCTGCTGTTCACCGGACATGCCATGATGGCAGCCTGAATAAAGTGGGTATCGTCATGTTCCCCGTCACCCTTGGCACCGAATCTGGTCACATCCAGAGTCACGTACTCATAATCCGTCTTGAAAGATACTTCGCCCTGCTTTTCTCCGTTCACATAAGCTTCCACCACATATTTCTGATCCGGCTTAAGGCTAAACAGGGAAGTTATAGTCTTCTCTGTGGTCAGTGACGGCTCACCGTTTACCCGCAGCTCCACGGGCTGTTTTGTAAAATATCTGCCGCCGTCTGCGATCTCTATGGTCGCACTGCGGGCAGTATGCATAATATGTCTGATTTCCATGCGCTGTTTCCTCTCGTTCTCTACCTAATGCACTCCTGATATTTTTCCGCTAACAATAAATACTCCGCACATGCCTTCTGTACGGCATCGCAGAATACCTTTTCCGATGTGGCATCCATGGCAAACTTATTTTCCTTTGCATCATAATACTGCTCCAGCATACACTTTACCGCACTGCGGAAATTGTCCAGAAGCTCTCTGTAATTCTCGTAGATCTCCGGGCTGATCTGCTCTACGGTATGAAGCATGACTGCGGTATAAGCTGCACCGTTTTCAGCACTGAATTCACTTTCTGCATGCTTTTTCAGCACACGCATCTGTGCCATGATATCCGGATAGCCTTCTTTTTTATTCTCCGTGGTCTCATAGGCCGCATAGACGGGATACACCAGATCCGCCGCCTGATAAATGTTGCCCAGACCTGCACTCTGCTGCACGGCTGCCAGGTCGAAAATGCCTTCCTCCGTACGGGGAAGTGCCTTGATTTCCTGAATTGTCATAGTTTTTGTCATTCCTTTCGCTTCGCTCAAGGCACAAACAAGTTATGAAAAATGTTGTGCCCCTCCACTCTTTGATTTATAATTCTTTCAAGGAATAGCAATACACTACAGAGCACGGAAGGAGAAGTGGCGAATTTATTTCGACCCCGTATAGTTATATGTGCCGTCATCCTTACAAGCACAAACAAGTGGGACATTGAGCCCGGACTCTTATCATTGGTAATAAACCATGTTTATTCAGTCGCAGGATGACAGTCAATGTTGCTATTCCCTTTTTATTAAGGTGGTGATACTTAATGATGAAGTTAAAATACTCCATCTGCTGTGGACTTGATGTCCACAAAAATGTTATCGTTGCAACCATCGTAACTACCAATAAGGACGGCATATCCGAATATCTGCAAAAATCTTTTTCAACCATCAACTCAGATATTCAAAGGTTTCACAACTGGCTTATCGAGAATAATTGCTATCATGTTTGTATGGAATCCACCGGAAAGTATTGGATTCCTATTTTTAATTATCTCGAAAATGACATTGATGTCTGCCTTACACATCCGAAGTATGTCAAAGCCATTAAAGGCAAGAAAACGGACAAAAAGGATTCTAAATGGATTGCCGACCTCTACAAATTTGATCTTGTCAGATGTTCCTTTATTCCTCCAAAAGATTTTCGTCAGCTTAGGGAACTTTCCAGATACCGTTTCAAGCCGGGTCTGCATGAAGTCTTCCGAGAAGAATCGCATCCAGAACTGTATGACCATTTCCAATGTCGGCATTGCCAGTGTTCTTTCTGATCCTTTTGGCAAGACAGCAACTGAAATCATCTCTTATCTATTGGAGCATACTGCCGATTCCATGGATGAAAAAGCTGTCCGCAAACTCATAAAGAAAGGGGCTAAATCCAAGTCTGATGAAATCATCGAAGCCATCAAAGGCTACACTATTGAAACAGATCAGGCTAAAAAACTAGAGCTTGCCCGGGGGCATCTGGAATATCTCGATGATATGATTACCCAGACCGAAGTGGAACTCTATGTCCGCATCAAGCCTTATTACGAGTTCGTGGAGTTTGTCAGTACCATGCCCGGCATGACAGAGTTAAGTTCCACGATTGTTCTTGCAGAAACAGGCGTTGATATGGATATTTTTGATGATGCAAAACATCTGTGTTCCTGGTGCGGACTTTCTCCTGCCAACAATGAATCCGCTGGTAAGAAAAAAGTCTGTCCGCATTGCCAAAGCAGGCGATTACCTGAAACCAATGATGGTTCAATGTGCCCTTGCTGCAATTAAGAGCAAAAAGCAGCCTTATTTTGCAATCAAATATGGTCGAATCAAAAAGCGACGTGGACACAAAAGGCAATCATTGCCATTGCAAGAATGATGATGGTCTGTATTTACCACATGGTTTCAGAAAAAGCCCCTTTACCCCTACTGACTATGAGGAATTGATGGACCCTCAGAATCATGTAGAGAGTGTCGTCTTGAATGAGAACAATGTGTTTGCTTACCTTGAAAGCCTTGGTTACGACAGCTCTAAGTTAGTGAAACGCAACGATAACTAACATTTTTTCTGCTTTCTATACTTGTAAAAACAGGGTTTTATGAACCCTTATATAAGTGCGCCCAAAAATCTACTTTATTTTTCACTCTTCCTCCTATATAACAAAGGCGTTCTCCTGCCCGTTTATTGTAACAAAAGAACGCCGTTTTGTGTATGATCTTTTACAGAGTTACACCCTGTTTGAAAATAGCCATATCATGGAAGCCTGCTGCTTCACTGCATACCTGTTTGCCGGAAGCAGTCTCCACTACCAGATCAAACAAAGCCTTGGTCTCCTCTTCCATGGTCTTATCCTCTACCAGTACGCCGGCATTGAAATCGATCCAATTGGACTTTTTGCCTGCCAGACGGGAGTTGGTAGCGATCTTCATGGTAGGAACCGGAGATGCGAAAGGAGTTCCGCGTCCTGTGGTAAACAGTACAATATGTGCTCCTGCGGCTGCCAGTGCGGTAGCTGCTACCAGATCGTTGCCCGGTGCGGACAAAAGGTTCAGTCCCGGAGTCTTCACCGTATCACCATACTGCAATACACCCTTGACCAGAGCACTTCCGGACTTCTGGGTACATCCCAGAGACTTGTCCTCCAGAGTGGAGATACCTCCCTTTTTGTTGCCCGGAGAAGGATTCTCGTAAATAGTCTGATTGTGACTCTTGAAATAATTCTTGAAGTCATTGATCAGATCTACGGTCTGGTGGAACAGTTCCTCGTTGGCACAACGGTTCATCAGAATGGTCTCTGCACCGAACATCTCGGGAACCTCGGTCAGGATGGTGGTGCCACCCTTGGAGATCAGCAGATCGGAGAAACGTCCTACCAGAGGGTTGGCGGTAATACCGGACAGTCCGTCACTGCCGCCGCACTTCATACCGATGACCAGCTTGCTGACGCTGATGGGCTCTCTCTCGAATTTGGATGCGTAATCGATCAGACCCTTGATGATCTCTACGGAGTCTGCGATCTCATCCTCGTGCTCCTGGCATACCAGGAATTTTACACGGTTCTCATCATAATCACCGATATAAGGCTTCAACACATCAATGTTGCTGTTCTCACAGCCCAGTCCCAGTACCAGAACACCGCCTGCATTGGGATGATTGATCAGGTCTGCCAGAATCTTACGGGTATGCTCCTGATCGTCGCCCATTTGGGAACATCCATAAGGATGAGGAAATGCAATAACCTCTTCCACACTGCCTTTAACGAATGCATTGGCCTGCTTTGCAATGGCGGTTGCCACGTTGTTGACACAGCCAACGGTGGGGATGACCCAGATCTCGTTACGAACACCTACTTTGCCGTCCGGACGGTTGAAGCCCATAAAAGTCACATCTTCCGTCTTCTTCTCCTCTACCGGAGTGGGGTTGTAGGTGTACTCCAAAGAGATCGCCCAGAGCGGTCTTTACATTATGAGTATGGATCCAGCTGCCCTCTGTGATGTTCTCCTTGGCATTACCGATACGGTAACCGTATTTGATGACCTCGCCGCCTTCGGGAATATCAAAAATAGCCATCTTATGTCCTGCGGGGATCTCCTCTCTGGCGGTAACGGTCTTCTGACCGTCACCTACAGAGACTGTGATCTTCTCACCGGCAGGAATCGTATTTAATGCTACGACTACATTATCATTGTCATTAATTTTTAAGAAATCTTGCATAATGCTGCCCTCATGCCATTTGCCTTAATATCATCCAGGTATGCTACAACTGCATCGGTCAGTCCGGGAACCTTGTTCAGATCCTGGCCGAAGAAGTCTTCATTACCAAGGAAGGAAGTTACGAAAGTCTTGGTGTCCTTCTCACAATTTGCTGCGAAGAACTCCAGAACTGCTTTGTCATCCATGATGTTGTATTCCTGACCGTCTCTATGACCGATCAGAGCCTTATCGCGGATCTCGGTGCCATGGTAGAATGCCATCAGTGCTGCAATGGAGAAGGTCAGATGAGCGGGAAGCTTACCGGTCTTCTCAACATAGCCTAACAGGCTGGGCATACATCTTGCTCTCCACTTGGATACGGAGTTGAGGGAGATAGCAAGCAGTGCATGATCTACATAAGGATTGTCGAAACGGTTTACAACCTCACCTGCAAACTGCTTCAGTTCCTCCTCAGGCAGAGACAGGGTAGGGATTACTTCGTCATAAATGGTCTTCAGCATGAAGTTACGGATATCGTCATCATGCATGGACTGTCTTACGATGTCGTTGCCGCACAGGTAAGAAGCCAGTACGAAAGAGGTATGCGCACCGTTCAGGATACGAACCTTTCTCTGCTTATAAGGCTTCTGATTGTCAGTGAAGATAACAGGAAGTCCTGCATCGGGAAGAGGGAATTCCTTGCTGATGTCCTTAGCGGATTCGATAACCCACAGAGCAAACGGCTCACCGGTTACCATGATGTGGTCTTCGTAACCCAGCTTCTCCCATTCTTCCTTCTCGGTAGCACGGGGATAACCGGTAATGATACGGTCTACCAGAGTAGAAGTGAATACACATACCTCATCTACCCACTTTTTGAACTCATCGCCCAGTCCCCACAGCTCGATCAGCTGCATTACGCACTTCTTCAGCATAATACCGTTGTCATCGATCAGCTCTACGGGAAGCATTACCAGACCCTTGCTCATATCACCCTTGAAGGTCTCGAATCTGTGGTATAAGAACTTGGTCAGCTTGCCGGGGAAAGTCTTGGGAGGCTCTAATTCAAACTTATCGGTATCATCATATACGATACCTGCCTCGGTGGTGTTGGATACTACGAAACGTAAGGTATCGATCTCGGCAAGTCCCATGTACTTGTCATATTCATTATAAGTGTCTACAGCATCTGCAACACTGGTTACGATTCTATTAATAATCTTGGCTTCACCGTTCACATTACCGCGAAGGGATACAGTATACTGGCAGTCCTGCTTGTGGAACATATCCAGGTTACCGAACTCGATGGGTTTGATCAGAACGATGTCTCCATCGAACTTGCCCTGCTCGTTAGCGATGTCGATCATGTAATCTACGAATCCACGTAAGAAATTACCCTCGCCGAACTGTACCACCTTGATAGGTCTTTCCTTTTTACCGGTCTTTGCCTTGTTTAAGATATCCATTTTGTCCTCCATTCTACGCTTAGCGTATCCTATCTGCACCGTCTTACGGCACTCTATTACCTGCACTTACTTTCCCCGGCACGCCTTACGAACGAATCTGTTACACCGCCCGGGGCATTGTCTTTGGTCTGAATTGTAGGAAGTTTATGTAAGTACTTTCATGATTCATTTTACTTCAAAAAAATGGTTTCGTCAATCACCAAAAAAAGAAAGTTTTATTTTCGTGAAACTACCGATTTTATCAGCAATATTTCGCTTTGATAAATTTTTGGCATATGAGAAGTTGAAAAAGTATCTTGAAAAAAGAGAAGTCTTTCGTTATAATTCAGATATAGCTTTTTTATGTAACTACTTACATTTTTCTTACATATCTTTTTACACACTGTTACATAGAAGCAGAGAGGAAGCCACAGATGACAATTTACGATATTTCTGAAAAGGCCGGTGTCTCTATTGCTACTGTTTCCCGCGTACTCAACGGAAGCAACAATGTAAGCGAGAAAACCAAGAAAAAAGTGCTGGATGTGATCAACCAGTACGAGTACACTCCCAACGCATTCGCCAGGGGATTAGGTCTCAACACCATGAAGACCATCGGTATCATGTGTGCCGACAGTTCGGATCCGTACCTTGCCAAAGCGATCTACTATATTGAGCAGAAGCTTCGGGCCAACGGTTACGACAGCATCCTGTGCTGTACCGGTTATGATCTGGATACCAAAGCAAGTTCCATGAACCTTCTGATCACGAAAAAAGTGGACGGCATTATATTAGTAGGTTCCAACTTTATCTACGAGAAGGAAGATGACAACAAATACATCCTCGACGCTGCCGGACAGGTGCCTGTGATGCTGTTGAATGCAGCCATGGACGCTCCCAATGTTTACAGCATCGTATCGGATGATTTTACTTCCATGTATGATGCCACCATGGAAATGATCCGTTCCGGAGTGGAAGACATCCTGTACTTCTACAACTCCACTTCTTACAGTGGTAAGAAAAAGCTGGCCGGTTACCGTGCCGCCATGGAGGAAAAAGGACTTCTGACCAACGGAAGCTTCCTGCAGCTCTATCAGGGATCTCATGAAGATATTCCCGCTATGGCAGACCAGCTGCTGCTGAAGCTGCATGCAAAGGGAATCACCTTCCACGGTGTCATTGCTGCTGACGATTCTCTGGCACTGGGTGCTCTGAAATACGCCCGTGAAATGAAGCTGCGGATTCCGGAGGATCTGGCTATCATCGGTTATAATAATTCCATGCTGGTGAACTGCTGCGATCCGGAGCTGACCAGTATCGACAATAAGCTGGAAACACTCTGCCAGCATCTGATCACAACGCTGATGGGCGTTCTGGGCGGAAGCGAGATGCCGAAGAAGACTGTATTCTCCGGTGAACTGGTAAAACGCGGTACCACAAAATAGCTTGTGGGCACATATAGGCATTTGTTTATGACAGCACGGGGGAGCTGCAAATCACCCCTTTTCTATATTTATCACTATAGTCGCCGGATCCCTACCGGATCTGACTCATATGAACATGGAGGATTTTTAAAATGAAAGCATTTATGGACAAGGACTTTCTGTTAGAGACCGAGACCGCCAAAAAGCTGTTCCACGACTACGCAGAAAAAACACCGATTCTGGACTACCATTGCCATATCAATCCCAAGGAGATTGCTGAGGATCGTCAGTTCGACAACATCACTCAGGTATGGCTGGGCGGCGATCACTACAAGTGGCGTTTCATGCGTTCCTGCGGTGTGGACGAAAAGTACATCACCGGTGACGCTTCCGATTACGAGAAGTTCTGCAAATGGGCTGAGTGCCTGGGCAAGGCTATCGGCAACCCCCTGTTCCACTGGAGCCATCTGGAACTACAGAGATACTTCGGTTACAATGGCGTTCTGAACAAAAACACCGCTGACGAAGTATGGAACCTGTGCAACGAAAAACTGCAGCAGCCTTCCATGAGCGTTCGTAATCTGATCAAGCAGAGCAATGTTACCCTGATCTGCACCACCGATGATCCTATTGATTCTCTGGAGTGGCACAAGAAGCTGGCTGCAGATGATACTTTCGATGTAAAGGTTCTGCCCGCATGGAGACCTGACAAAGCTATGAACATCGAGAAGCCCGATTATCTGGATTATCTGGAGAAGCTCGCTGCTGCTGCAGGCATGACCGAGATCAACTCCTTCGCAAGCTTAAAGGAAGCTCTGAAGAACCGTATGGCATTCTTCGCATCCATGGGTTGTAACGTATCTGACCATGCTCTGGAGTATGTAATGTACTATCCCGCTTCCGACGATGAGCTGGAAGAGATCTTCTTAAAGAGACTGAACAAGATGGTTCTGACCAAGGAAGAGGAACTGAAGTTCAAGACCGCATTCATGCTATTCGTAGGCAAGGAATATCACAAGCTTGACTGGGCTATGCAGCTACATTACGGTTGTAAGCGCGACAACAATACTCTGATGTTCGAGAAGCTGGGTCCCGATACCGGTTACGACTGCATCAACAACTATGCTCCTTCCGCACAGATGGCTGACTTCCTGAACGCTCTGATCGTAACCGACGAGCTGCCCAGAACTGTCATCTACAGCCTGAACCCCAACGACAACCAGGCCATCGGTACCATCCTCGGATGCTTTCAGGATTCCACCGCTGTTGCCAAGATCCAGCAGGGTTCCGCTTGGTGGTTCAACGATCACAAGACCGGTATGCAGGATCAGATGATCTCCCTGGCTAACCTGGGCAACCTGTCCGGATTCGTTGGAATGCTGACCGATTCCAGAAGCTTCCTGTCCTACACCAGACACGAGTACTTCCGTCGTATCCTGTGCAACCTGATCGGTAACTGGGTAGAGAGTGGTGAATTCCCTGCAGATTACGATACTCTGTCCGAGATCGTAACCGATATCTCCTACAACAACGCTAAGAGATATTTCAAGTTCCCTCTGGCATAAAATTATAAGAATAGTGCAAACCCCTGGCTGGTTATTTGGCCGGGGGTTTTTATGTAAATGGAAATTTAGCGAAATATCCCCGTAGCCCTTGGCAGGGTATAAGAAACGCGGCACGCTCGTACTTTAGTACGATGCGCTCCTGTCGCAGAGCGTAGCGGTACATAAGCGGTCATAGTACGACCGCAATGCGTCCCTTGGGACGCTATGGTACCGACGTCTGCTTACGGCACTGCTTATTCTTATACCCAGCCGGGGCTACTGGTTTTTTTGAAAGCTTTCCAAAACGCAGAACTCCCGGCGTATGCGGTGCCATGTCGAAGATGTTTGTCGGAGGATGTTGATATTTTCTAGAAAAGTGCTGAAAGGCAGGGGGAAAGCGGACACGATGTCCGCGTCAGCCGATTGTCGACATGGATGTCGACTGTAGGCGGCCCCGTCATGACGAGAACTACTCATCACTTTTCGTAGAAAATTCACATCCGGAGACCTTACATCGAGACATGTGTATCGCATGCTCCGGGAGTTCGTCTGGTTTAAGGCTCCCTCCGCTACGAACCATGCCTATTCATAAGATTGTCAGCAAGGAACGCTGTCAATCTTATTTCATAGACGGCTGTCGCCGTATAAAAATAGAGTGAACCAGCCTCGCTTGTGCGCAAGCGCCCATCGAGGTGTTCCACTCTATTTTTGCATGGCTCGTAGCTATGCTAACTTTCCAGTTAATTACCGTTTGATATCGCCGTCTTCGGCATCCTCTTCTGTGGTAATGGCAAAAGCGATATTGGTGGCATGGTCTGCTACTCTCTCCAGTCCGGATACGATATCGGAGAAGATCATGCCGGCTTCGGGAGAACACTCTCCCTTGGTCAGACGCTCTACATGTTTCTTCTGCAGTTCGCGTTCCTTCTCGTCTACCTGATCCTCCAGAGTAACAATCTCCTGCATATGGGATTCATCGCTCTTGGCGAACATTTCTACAGCATAACGGATGATCTTGTTGACCATTTCCAACATATCTCCCAGTTCCTTCTGGGCTTCCTTACTGATGGAAACGCCTTCTTCCTTACGCTGTCTGGCAGCATCCGCCACGTTCTCCGCATGGTCACCGATACGCTCGATATCGTTCACCACATGGAACAGGGCACCCAGACTGTTCAAGTCCTCGATGGGCAGCGTGGTCTGGTTGATCTTCACCAGATAATCCGTGATGGCATGATTCAGGAAGTTGATATTTTTCTCTACCTCGTAGACCTCCTCAATGTCCTCTTCATCCAGCGTGATCAGGGCATTCATGGCACGGTTTAAGTTCTCCTCTGCCAGAGAAGCCATACGCTCCAGCTCCTTGATAACTTCTACCACTGCAGTGGCGGGGTTGAACACCACTTTGTCGCCGATGTATTTTAACTGATAGCTCTCTCTGTAACCAACCTTCTGATCCTCGCCGGGTACAATCAGGTAAGTCATCTTGACCAGCCATCCGGTGAACGGGAACAGCATAATTACCTGCGCAATCTTGATCAGCGTATGTGCATTTGCTACGAACCGGCCGTTGTCCGCAGAGATAGACTTGATCAGTTCCACAATCTGGTCTCCTGCCACAAACAGGGCAATGTAGATAATAACCGTACCGATAATATTGAACAGCAGATGTATCAGTGCTGCTCTCTTTGCGTCCTTTTTACCGGTCATGGAAGCTAACATTGCGGTAGCGCAGGCACCGATATTACATCCCAGGATAATGTACAGCGTAATAGGTAACGGCAGCAGATCCTGATTAGCCAGCAACAACACAATGCTGACCGTTACGGACGAACTCTGGATAATGGCTGTCAGAGCAAATCCCATCAATGTGGCTAAGAACGGGTTCTTCAGAGACATCAGCAGATTGACCACCTGTGGCTCATTCTTCATGTTCGCCATAGCCTGGGACATGGTGCTCAGGCCTACGAACAGGATACCGAAACCAACGACCACTTCCGCCACCTTACGGACCTTTTCCTTCTTCGTAAACATCATCACGACCACACCAACCAGCAGGATCAGCGGTGCTATTTTGGATAAATTAAAAGATACCAGCTGTGAAGTAATGGTAGTACCGATGTTTGCACCGAGGATAACGCCCGCCGCCTGATACAGATTCATCAGACCGGAGTTAACGAAGCTGACGACCATAACTGTACATGCCGAAGAGGACTGGATGATACCGGTAAAAATAATACCGACGATCATACCCATGAAACGGTTCGTGGTAAAGATTTCCAGAATACGACGAAGTCTGGCACCTGCTACCTTCTCAATGGAATCACTCATCAACTCCATTCCGAATAGAAACAGTCCCAGACCTCCTGCCATTGTCAATATTGTTCCAAAGCTCATTTTTAATCCCTCAATCTCTCTTGATTCTCTTCCGAAAAACCAAAACAATAATTTTCAAATTTATTCTTATATAAACAATCCAAAATATATTTTACGAGATAGAATAAAAACTTGCAATGTAAATTTTACTTTTCTTTTACTTTTCTTTACAAAACTTTACGCAATTTCTACCGTGTTTGCGTAAAACAGCTGTTTTTCCTACGCATTTCGACCATCCGCAATATCCCGGTCCAGCTGCTCCTTAAGTTCTTCCAGCGATCCAAATCTGCGTTCCGGGCGCCGAAATCTTTTCAAAGCCACCTCGATCTCCTGCCCGTAGATGTTCTGGTCAAAATCATACAGATAAGATTCCACCCCCATCACTTTTTCAGAAGAAACCGTGGGTTTGGTTCCCACATTGCTGATGGCCTTATAGACCTTTCCATTATGGCGCACCGCCGCATAGTAAACTCCGTTGGGCGGCAGAAGTTTGCCTGCGGGAGGCAGCAGATTCACCGTTGGAAATCCCAGGGTATGTCCGATATGATTGCCATGCTCCACTTCTCCCACCAGTGTATAAGGCATTCCCAGCATCTCTTCGGCCTCTTCCATCCGGCCCTCTTCCACCAGCTTGCGGATGTAAGTGGAACTGACTTCGATGCCGTTCACTTCGATCTTCTCTATGGTCTGGACGCAAAAGCCCAGATGCGGCGCCATTCTCTCCAGAAGTTCGGCATTTCCTGCGCCGTTCTTGCCAAAAGACAGATCCTCGCCTGCCGCCACAAACCGGGTATTCATCTGTTTGGCCAGAATCTCTGTTGCAAAACACTCTGGCTCTGTGGCTGCAGTCTCCTTCGTAAGAGGAAACTCGATCAGAGTGTCGATTCCCAGACGTTCAAACAGGCGTCTTTTTTCCTCTCTGGTAGTCAGTTCTTTACCGTCAGACAGGCCGAACAGCACTGCCGGTGTAGGGTCAAAGGTGAACACGCACGCCGCCAGCCCGTATTTTTTTCGGCCAAGAATCTCTTCCAAAAGTCTCCTGTGGCCCAGATGGACTCCGTCGAATTTACCGATGGCTACTGCTGTATCTTTTTCCAGATAAAAGTCTGTTGTTCCTGCAATGATTTCCAAGTCTATTTCCTGCTTTCTGTATTACTTGGGAAGACCTTCACGGGCTTGTACCATTCCTTCGTTTCATCATACGCATAAATGCCCACGAAGCTGTCATCCTCTCTGTAGATGCGCACCCACTCTCCTGCCGGATGTGTGGTATGTTCCACAGTCTGTCCCGGATAAAAAGCATTCCCGTTATCGATCAGTTTCCGCCACTTTTCCTCCACATGCAACATGGGAAAATCCGAAAAAATACGGTCTGTGGGAAGCAGTGCTTCCTCCAGCCTCTCCGTGTCCCGAAGTTCCTGCAGCTGTGCAAGTGTCAGGGCATCTGCCAGCCGGAATTCCCCGACTCTGGTGCGAACGAGGCTCTGCATGGTGCCGCCGCAGCGCAGTTTTTCCCCAATATCGGCACAGAGACTGCGGATATAGGTTCCCTTGGAACATTCCACGCGGAATTTTACCACGGGAAACTTTATTTCCAGAATCTCAATCGCCGGCAGATCCACATGTCTTGCCTGCCGTTCCACTTCTTTGCCCGCTCTGGCCAGCTCATAGAGCTTTTTCCCATTGACCTTCAGTGCAGAATACATGGGTGGGATCTGGTCATAGCCGCCGACAAAACCGGCGATCACTTCACGTACCTGTGCTTCACTCACCGCCACTTCCCGCTCTTCCAGAACGGTTCCCGTGATATCCTGGGTATCTGTGATCTGTCCCAGCAGAAGTTCTGCCACATATTCCTTGGTCCTGTCCGTCAGCATTTCACATGCTCTGGTAGCATTCCCCAGACATACAGGAAGCACACCGGTAGCCTGTGGATCCAGTGTACCTGTGTGCCCTATCTTTTTCTGCCGGCAGATCCCGCGAAGCTTGGCTACCACATCATGGGAGGTAAAGCCCGCTTCCTTATATACATTGATGATGCCGTCCATTAACCCTGTTCTCCCCGCAGTTGTTTGTCGATGTGCAGTGACAAATTGTTGACACAATCATGGAAGGTTCCCTTCATAGTGCAGCCTGCGGCACGTACATGTCCGCCGCCTCCGAAGAAAGATGCCACCTTCGCCACATCTACTTTCTCATTGGAACGCATGCTGACCTTGTACTCCAGTACGTTGGTCTCATACATGAAAATCGCACAGTCCACGCCCTTGATATTGCGCAACTGGTTCACAATGCCGTCCAGATCTCCCGGTACCGCATTGTAGAATTCCATGGTCTTGCGGTCCACCATGCTCACGATGCAGCGTCCGTCCATGAAACGAATGCTCTCCATCAGAGCTCTGCCCATGATCTGGGTCTGCAGATAGGTCTTCTGGTAAAAGCTTTCCTCGATCAGCTTCGGGAAATTGAATCCGAAGGAGATCAGAAACGCTGCTGCCTGCAGCGTCTCCGGTGTCGTATTGGAATACTGGAATACACCGGTATCATGGATGATGCCGGTATACAGTGCTTCCGCAATATCCTTGTCAATAAGTTCCGCATCCATAATGTGATACAGCACCTCACAGGCACTTCCCACTTCCGGACGGACCAGATTCACATCACCGCAACCGGAATTGCTGATGTGATGATCAATGTTGATCTTCTTTTTCGCATTCTGGAAATACGTCTCCGCATCTCCCAGACGATCCCCACTGCAATCCAGCGCAAAATACACATCAAAAGGCTCCTGCACGGGACATTCGGTCTGAATCTCATCGTATCCCTTCAGATAGGAAAACTCTTCGGACGGCTTCTGCAGATATACGGTAACTTCCGCTTCGGGAAGGAGTTTACGCAGATACATCTGTAAGGAAAGACATACACCCACACAGTCTCCATCCGGACGAATATGTCCGCTGATGCCGATCTTTTTCGCACTCAGACATTCTTCACGCAAATCCATTACTCGTCACCTTCCTCTGTTTCTTCCGTATCTTCCACCACTTCATTTTCCGGCTTCTGTGCCTGTTCATCCGCTGCAATGACCTCATCGATCTTGTGGGACATATTGACACCGTATTCAATGGACTGATCCATCACAAAAGTGATATCCGGAGTATTACGCAGATTGATGGTACGAGCCAGTTCTCTGCGGATAAAGCCTTCGGCGCTCTTCAGTCCCTGCAGGGTAGACTTTCTGACTTCCTCGTCTCCCAGCACGCTGATCCATGCCTTACAGCTCTTCAGATCCGGTGCCACTTCCACAGCGACCACACTGGTCCAGGGACTGATCCGGGGGTCCTTGAGACCGCCCCGGATGATCTCTGCCAGAACGCGCTGTACTTCCCCGTTGATACGGGTATTTTTCACACTATTCTTTCTCATTCTTATTCCTTCTTAATTCTTTCCTGCGGGTATCGTAGACGTCTTGGCGAGCATCCGCGAACAGAATGCGTTTCGCGTAACCCCGTTGAAAAACGTCGGCACTTGAATCTTGCAAGCAAAGCGCAGGAAGATTCTTAGTGTCCGCTACGTTTTTTGCAGAGCGCGAGCGTGGGTAAGCGGAATGCATCTGCGAACGGATGCGTTCTAGTAACCTACCGTGGTACTTCCACCATGATATATGCTTCTACGATATCCAGCTCCTGCATCTTGTCAAAGCCTTCGAATACGAGACCACACTCATATCCGGCCTTAACTTCCTTCACATCATCCTTGAATCTCTTCAAGGAAGCCAGGTTGCCTTCGAAGATCTGCTCGCCCTCACGGGTGATACGAACCTTACAGCCTCTCTGGAACACACCGTCCAGAACATAGGAACCTGCGATGTTACCGATAGCGGATGCCTTGAAGATCTGACGAACCTCTGCATGACCGATAACCTTCTCCTCGTATACGGGATCCAGCATACCCTTCATGGCAGCTTCCACATCCTCGATAGCCTGGTAGATGACCTTGTACAGACGTACATCCACGCCCTCTCTCTCTGCGGTTGCCTTGGCAGTCGCATCGGGACGAACGTTGAATCCGATGATGATTGCGTTGGACGCACTTGCCAAAGATACGTCGGACTCATTGATGGCACCTACGCCGCCGTGGATACATTTAACTACTACTTCTTCGTTGGACAGCTTCATCAGGGACTGTTTTACAGCCTCGACACTACCCTGTACGTCAGCCTTGACGATCAGGTTCAGTTCCTTCAGATTACCCTCCTGGATCTGGCTGAACAGATCATCCAGGGACATTCTGCCCTTGGTCTCTTCCAGCATCTTTTCCTTGTTCTGTGCCAGATAGGTCTCCGCATAGGATTTTGCTGTCTTATCATTATCATGTGCCAGGAATACTTCACCTGCACTGGGAACATCGGACAGGCCCAGGATTTCTACAGGGGTAGACGGTCCTGCTTCTTTTACTCTGCGTCCCTTATCATCGATCATGGCTCTTACCTTACCGTGTGCCACGCCTGCGGAAATGAAATCTCCCACATGCAGGGTACCTTTCTGTACCAGTACGGTAGCCACGGGACCGCGTCCCTTATCCAGCTCTGCCTCGATGACCAGACCTCTTGCTTTTCTCTTGGGGTTGGCCTTGAGTTCCATGATATCTGCGGTCAGCAGGATCATGTCAAGCAGCTGGTCGATACCTTCTCCGCTCTTCGCAGATACCGGTGCAAATACGGTACTTCCGCCCCAATCCTCGGGGATCAGCTCGTACTCTGCCAGCTCCTGTTTTACACGGTCAATGTTGGCTGAGGGCTTATCGATCTTGTTCACTGCTACGATGATCTCCACACCTGCTGCCTTTGCATGGTTGATCGCCTCTACGGTCTGGGGCATTACGCCGTCGTCCGCTGCTACTACCAGGATAGCGATATCGGTCGCATTGGCACCACGCATACGCATGGCGGTAAATGCTTCGTGTCCGGGAGTATCTAAGAAGGTGATCTTACGGTCTCCCACATTTACAGTATAAGCACCGATGTGCTGGGTGATACCACCTGCCTCACGATCGGTTACGTTGGTCTTCCGGATAGCATCTAACAGGGAAGTCTTACCATGGTCAACGTGACCCATAACACAGATTACGGGAGGTCTCTCCACCAGATCTGCCTCGTCCTCTTCATCTTCCTTCAACAGTTCTTCGATGACATCTACCTTGACCTCTTTTTCACAGAGAATGTCATATTCCATGGCAATGTTCTCTGCATCTTCATAGGAGATCTCCTGGTTCACGGTTACAATCTTACCTTCCAGGAACAGCTTCTTGATGATGGCTGCGGGCTGTAACTTCATCTTCTCAGCCAGTTCTTTGATGGTAATGGATTCCGGCAGCACGATCACCTTGATCTGCTCTTCCTGTACCTCTTCCTTCTTCTTTTCCGGCTTGATGAAACGTCCGGGCTTGTTCTTCAGCGCGTCCTCGTCCTCGTAGATATGGTCCTTCTTGGAACGCTTGTTGTCCTTCTCCTGGCTGAAACGTCTCTTTTCATCTTCGCGCTTCTTCTCAAGATCCTTGCCTGCAGGTTCCGGAGCGAAGCCCTTATTCTGTCTGTTATCTCCGAATCGATTACCCGATCCGCCATTGCCTCTTTGGTCGCGGCCGTTATTGCCGTAACCGCGCTCACCATTGCCGTTACCGCGGCGATCACCCTGACCGCCTTCCATACCCGGACGACCCTGTCTGTTAAATCCGCCTCCCTGAGGTCTGCCATTGCCCATACCTCCTCTGTTACCATTCTGTCCGCCCTGACGGTTACCCTGTCCGTAGCCACCCTGACGATTGTCACGATTGCCGTCTCTGTTGTCACGGTTGTAACCGCTCTGGCCACGCTCGTTCTGTCCACGGTTGTCACGATTATTCTGACCGTAACCGCCCTGACGGTTATCGCGGTTGTCACGGTTACCGTTCTGAGGTCTGTCTGCCGGTCTGGGCTGTGCCACATTCTGTGCAGGCTGTGCTGCCTGAGGTGCCTGTGCGGCTGCAGTATTCTGTACTGCCTGCTCCTTTACCGGTGCCTGTGTCTGAGGCTTTTTCGCAGGCTGCTGTCCACGGTTGCCGGGTACCATTGCCACGCTGGGAGTGGGAGACGGAGGGGTCAGCGGCTTGATGGGACGTACGGGAGCCTGTGCCTGAACACGGTTGCCGTAGGAATTATTCTGGTAACCATTGTTCTGGTATCTGCCGCCCTGATTCGGACGCTGTCCGCCTGCATTTCTCTGTCCCTGTCCACTCTGTCCACTCTGACCACCCTGACGCTGTCCGGGCATCTTGGAATTCTGAGGGTTGCTAACGAAAATAATCTTTTTCTTCTTTTTCGTCTCCTCAGTAGATTTGGTCTCCTCGGAAACTTTCGTTTCCTGAGCCTTTGCTTCCCTTGCGGGTGCCTGAGCCTTTTCCTCAGCAGGCTTTGCGTTTTCGGTATTTACCGGAGCTTTCTGTGCTGCGGGTGCAGCTGCTTTTTTCTTTCCGAGGCTGTTGCGTACCAGTGCTGCCGCATCCTCTTCCAGCGAGCTCTGTGCTGCCTTTGCCTCAATTCCTTTTTCCTGTAAAAAACTTAATATATCCTTACTCTGTAGTTCCAATTCTTTTGCGAGTTCATGTACTTTGATTTTCGCCATGCTTTCCTCCATTCTGCCTAACCGGGCAAATTCGCTTCCAATTGCTTGATGAGTGCATCTGCCAGTCCCGCATCACACACACCTACCGAAGATCTTAAGTTCCGGCCGATGGCCCAGCCGAGTTCTTCCTTCGTGCCATATTCATATACCGGGACTTCATAATAGGAACATTTGTCGTGAAACAACTTTTTCGTATTGGCCGATGCATCCTCTGCAACGATCACCAACATGGCAGAACCTTTTTTCACAGCGTCCTCCGTCTGGAATTCACCGCTTACCAGGTTACGCCCCCTCATCGCAAGTCCCAAAAGGGAATAAATCTTATTCTGTTTCAAGCTGATCAAACTCCTTTTCCAGTGTATCATATACCTCAGGAGAAATACTCATCTTGAAAGAACGTTCTAATCCTTTATTCTTCCGGGCTTTCTGCAGACATTCCTTCTGTCTGCATATATATGCACCACGTCCGTTTTTTTTGCCGGTTGCATCCAGACATATCTCATCTTCCGGTGTTTTCAGGACACGCAGCATTTCTTTTTTGCCTTTCATTTCTCCGCAGCCTACGCACTGCCTCAGTGGAATCTTTTTTGCCATTGATTATTCCTGCTCTCCATCAAAATCGTCTACGGTATCATCTTCGTAATCATCCACATAGTCCTCATAACGGAAGCCGGGAGCATCCTTGGCCTGAGTCTCGGACTTGATGTCGATCTTGTAGCCGGTCAGTCTTGCTGCCAGTCTTGCGTTCTGACCTTCCTTACCGATAGCCAGAGACAACTGATAATCGGGTACGACTACCTTTGCGGTCTTCTCATCGGGATCTGCAAATACTGCTACGATCTTGGCAGGAGAAAGTGCATTCTGAATCAGGTTACCGGGGTTCTCATCCCAGTTCACGATATCGATCTTCTCACCGCGCAGCTCTTCCACGATAGCATTGACGCGGGCACCATTCATACCTACACAGGCGCCGACAGCATCTACATTGGGGTTATTGCTCCATACAGCGATCTTGGTACGGCTTCCTGCCTCTCTGGCAATGCTCTTGATCTCTACGGTACCGTCCTTGATCTCGGTAACTTCGGACTCGAACAGTCTCTTTACCAGTTCCGGATGGGTACGGCTGACATTGATGCGGGGTCCCTTCGGGGTGTTCTTTACTTCCACAATGTAAACCTTGATACGCTCGGTGGGCTTGAATACTTCGCCCTTTACCTGCTCGTTCTCGGTCAGCATGGCATCTGCCTTACCAAGATTGATGCTGATGTTCTTGCCTACATAACGCTGTACTACGCCGGTCACAACATCCTTTTCCTTCTCGTAGTACTGGTTGTAGATCACGCTTCTCTCTTCCTCACGGATCTTCTGTAAGATCACGTTCTTGGCATTCTGGGTAGCGATACGGCCGAACTCCTTGGACTTGATCTCCACATGGATCATGTCGCCCACCTGTGCTCTCTTGGAGATCTCCTGTGCATCCTCCAGAGCAATCTGCAGGCAGTCATCCTCCACATCATCCTTCGTGGGAACGACTTCCTTCTCAGCATATACCAGAAAATCGCAGGTCTCTCTATTAATCTCCACATGGACATTGTCAGCCTTTCCAAAATGGTTCTTGCAGGCTGTCATCAGGGAGTTCTCGATGGCTTCAAACAAGGTCTCCTTGCTGATCTCCTTCTCCTTCTCCAGAACGTCCAGTGCCTCCATTAATTCCTTATTCATCATTTCCTCCATTCCGGCTTTCGCCTTTTCTTAGTGTATGGTTTCTTCTTATTCTACAAGCTATAACTATTCCTTCGCCCTTTGGCTCTGAATAGTATCAAAAATCTAATGCAAGACGGATCAGGGCAATGTCTGCTCTGGCAAAAGTTCTCGGGCTGCCGTCTTCCGTGATCGTAATGTTATCTGCATTGAAGCTCTCCAGAATGCCAGAAAACTCTTTGCATTTGTCAATGGGCTTGAACAGCTTGATCTCTACTTCTTCACCGATGCTCTTCTGCAAATGCTTATCCTTTTTCAGCGTTCTACCCAGTCCCGGGCTGCTGACTTCCAGAATGTAAGCATCCGGAATGAAATCAGCCTTGTCCAGAGCTTCGGATAATGCTCTGCTGACATTCTCGCAATCCAGAATGTTCACACCTTCCGGCTTGTCGATGTAAGCTCTCAGATAGTAGTCACTGCCTTCTTTTACATACTCCACATCGTAGATCTCCACCTGACTTACTTCTGCGATGGGCGTCAGCAGTTCTTCGGTTCTGTTTTCGTAGTCCTCTCGTTTGGACATGTAGGCCCTCCTTTACTGATATGAGCTGTCGTTACAACAACAAGAAAGAGTGGCGCGCGTCCACTCTTACTCTAGTAATCATCTTTAAACTATACACAGTATAGACCCTGTGTGAAAAAATGTCAATAGGGTCTTACAAACATTCGGATTCAGCCGCAGGCGCATGCAAGCATGCCCATACATTGTAATACCCACGAATTGCTCCGCTGCCGTGCAGCTTTCGCAATTCTGCAAACATTCGGATTCCGCTGATTTGCTTCGCAAATCGCTTCTTCCTCATGTTTGGGCGGTTCCCTGATTCAGCCGCAGGCGCATGCAAGCATGCCCTGCGGCTGAATCGGTCACCTGGTATTACAAGTAGTTATGTGTTTCAAAGTACAGTTCGTTCACGTGTTCGGAATGCAAAAGCTTATGGGCGGTGCGGCTGAGGGGCTTGCCCAGGAACTCTTCGTAGGCCTTCTGTACCTCGGGGTTCTCATGGGAGAAGCGAAGCTTTCTCTCACTGTCCAGACGGTACAGGGTGCCTCCGCGCCGCTCCGCGAATTCGCATCCGTCGTGGATGGGCTGTCCGCCGCCTCCGACACAACCACCGGGGCATGCCATGACTTCCACGAAATCATAGGATACCCTTCCTGCCTTAATGTCCTCCATCAGCTTCTCCGCATTGGCCAGTCCGCTGACAGTACAGGTATGTAAGGTCTGATCTCCCAGTGTGAAGTCTGCTTCTCTTCTGCCGTCTCTTCCCCGGACTGCCCGGAAAGCATCTGCTTCCGGATTCTTGCCTTCCACTACTGCATATGCAGTACGAAGTGCTGCCTCCATGACACCGCCGGTGACGCCGAAGATCACTCCGGCACCGGTGCTTTCTCCCAGAGGAGAATCAAAAGCCTGCTCCTTTAAGAACCGGGTATTGATATGCTCGGCACGGATCATCCGCACGAATTCTCTTGTGGTCAATACAATATCCACATCCTGTCCGGCTCCGGCGCTCTTCATATAAGAAAGAGAAGCCTCTCTCTTCTTGGATACGCAGGGCATGATGGAGATACAGCAGATATTATTGGGATCAATCCCTTTCTTCTGTGCAAAATAAGTCTTCGCCATGGCACCGAACATCTGCTGGGGGGATTTTGCCGTGGACAAATTCCGCAGATACTCCGGATACTTCTTGGACACGAAGCTTACCCAGCCGGGACAGCAGGAGGTAAACATGGGCCATGCGTATTTCCGGGAATTGTCCAGCCGCTCCAGCAGTTCGTTTCCCTCTTCCATAATCGTCAGATCTGCTGCGAAGTTGGTATCAAATACATAGTCAAAACCGATGCGCTTCAGCGCTGCCACCATTTTGCCCTCGGAAGCTTCCTCCGCATTCAGTCCCAGTTCCTCGCCCCATGCGGTTCTTACCGCCGGTGCCACCTGGACTACTGTGACCTTCTCGGGATTCGCCAGTGCCTCGAAAGCCTTGTATGTATCGTCCCGTTCCCGCAATGCTCCGGTAGGACAATGGGTAATACACTGTCCACACAGTGTACAGTCGGAGCAATCGATGGTCTTATTATCCGCCACATCTACTGTGGTACGGGATCCGGTGTTCTGTACATCCCAGACATGCATGGCCTGGACTTTATCGCAGATCTGTACACAGCGCATACATTTAATACATTTCCTGGAATCCCGGATCAGAGGGAAAGAATGATCCCAGGGTGTCTCGGGAACCTCCTCGGTAAAAGGTACTTCCAGAATTCCCAGATCGTTGGAAATCTGCTGTAAATTACAGTTACGGCTTCTGACACAGGTGGCACAGTGACAATCATGCTGGGACAGGATCAGTTCCACATTTGTCTTGCGCACACGGCGTACCTTCGGAGAATTGGTATACACTACCATTCCCTCTTCCACCGGGCTGTTGCAGGCTGTGATCAGCTTGCTTTTTCCCTGCACTTCCACCACGCAGACCTTGCAGGCACTGATCTCATTGATGTCTTTTAAAAAGCACAGATGCGGTACTTCGATTCCCACGCCTGCTGCCGCGCTCATGACGCTGGTTCCCTCCGGGACCTGCAGCTGCACGCCGTCTATTGTAAGGTTTATCATTTTCTCGCCCATTGTTTGCTCCTCTTTTTACCAGATGGCAGCTCGGCCGCCCTTTAAGCTTCCGTAGCCGTATTTATCGCAGCGTAAGCATCTGCCCGCTTCCTGGCAGGCTTCCTGCTTCGTCATGCCGCATTCAAATGCATCGAAATTCGTCTTGCGCTCTCCGGCTTCCTTTTCACTCAGCTGGATCCGTCCGCAGGGTTCCTTGTCCTCGTAGGATACCGGCGGGATCTCCACATCACAGGGTACCACATGGTGGTAACCCAGATATTCATCGATATTGGCTGCAGCTACTTTTCCGGCGGCAATGGCACGGATGACAGTAGCCGGACCGGTCACACAGTCACCACCGGCAAATACACCGTGGACATCCTTGACTTCACTGTCACTCATGGCAGTAATGGTGCCTCGTTTTACGGAGATACCCGCCTCCTCGAAATGGCGGGTCTCGATACCCTGACCGATGGCCACCACGACGATATCACAGGGGATTCGAAGGAGAGGCACATCCGCCTGGATCGGACGGGCTCGTCCCCAGGCATCGATGGGGCCGATGATCTGAGGTTCTACCCACAGAGCCGTCACATTGCCGTTCTCGTCGGCTTCGATCTTGTGAGGTGCTTTCAGGCTGTAAAGCTCTGCGCCCTCTGCGATGGCGCCTTCCACTTCTTCAGGAAGCGCCGTCATATCGGTCTGTCTTCTGCGGTAGGCAATTCCCACCTTTTTCGCCCCCAGACGAATGGCGGAACGGGTACAGTCCATGGCTACGTTACCGCCGCCGACTACGACTACGGTCTTGTCCTTGAAGTCCGGCATGTCATCGTCACCGATGCGGCGCAGCATTTCCACTGCAGACATGACACCGTTGGCATCCTCTCCCTCGATACCGATCTTTTTATCCGTATGGGCACCGATGGCAATATAGACTGCATCGTATTCTTCGTGCAGCTTATTATAAGAAATCTCACCTTCGCCGTTGCCGACTCTGGTGTTCAATTTCACTTCCACTCCGGTGGACAGAATAGTGTCAATGTCCTCCTGTAAGCGTTCTCTTGGGAAACGATAGTTGGGAATTCCGTAGCGCAGCATACCGCCCAGCTTGCTCTTTTCCTCAAATACCACGGCATGGTGTCCCATCAGCTCCAGATAATATGCCGCAGACAGTCCGCCGGGGCCTCCGCCGATGATTGCTACTTTTTTTACCGGTGCTCTCCGCTTTCTCAGGCACAGGAACCGTGTTGGCTCTGGCATTGTCCACTGCCATACGCTTCAGGCCGCGGATATTGATGGCACTATCGATCATGTTGCGGCGGCATCTTGCCTCACAGGGATGCTCACAGATCAGGGCACAGGCGGTGGGGAAAGGATTGTCCTTGCGGATCAGCTTTACGGCATCTGCATAACGCTCTTCCTTCACCAGTGCTATGTAACCGGGGATATCCACACCTGCGGGGCACAGCGCCACACAGGGAACCGGCTGGGTAATATGGCAGGAACATTTTCCCCCCATGTTCAATGTGATAGACATAATCCTCACGGAAGCCTTCCAGTCCGGCCAGTACCATATGGGCCGCCTCGTAACCGATGGCACAGTCAGCGGAGTCCACAATGTCGGAAGCGGTATCCCGGATCAGATCCAGTGTCTTCAGGGTGGCTTTGCCTGCCAATACATCCTCCATCAGGTTCTGCAACTGCCCCAGTCCCACACGGCAGGGCACACATTTACCACAGGTCTGGGCATGACACATTTTCAGAAAAGAAAGCTGCAGGTCCACCGGACATAATCCGGGCGGGCTGGCGATAATTCTTCTCTCCAGATCTTTGTACAGGCGTTCCACCGTAAGCTGTGCTTTATTCGGGGTAGCTATCTTCAATCGGCTCATAATCTTCTCCATTCTGCGGGCTGATGCCTGCGTTACTTTTATGCCCTGCGCCACGGGCGCTGCCGGCAACGGCTATGGCGTGCTGCTCTCCGTCTGCGGGCGCGGTGTTTTACTGACACGTACTATGGCATTGGCCACCTGAGCTGGCTGCCTGTTGCGCCGTGTAAGCGCTTACATTTTGTTTTTTAAAAAATAGCCGTTTCTTGTCGGCTACTGATTTTTGTATATGTGCAATTGTATCCTAAATAATAAAAACTATCAATAGTTTTTAGGAAAGTTAATTTTTTATCTATCTTTTTGTGGAATATGCATGAGGATGCTTGGCTCACATAGATGTAAGCTCTTACATTTTTTTGCTTTTTCTGCTACATCCGAAGCCTGGACCGTTCCTTTTACAATGAAAGAACAGGCTCAAAATAGTGGATTTTTCCTTGCCAGAAGAAATTTTTTCCACCTTTTCCGACCAAATACCCACTTTTGAAGGAAACTCACCTTTTCTGGCCGCTTTCGGAACGCTTTTTCCTCGGAAATCGCCTGTTTTTCCTAGTTTTCAGGAAAACAAAAGCCCCGGCGGAACAGGCTGTCAGAAACAAAAAATGACAGGCTAATCCGCCGGAGCTATATTGCCTATGATATTAATCTTTTTACACCGTCACGATCACGCCGCCATCGTTGGCGTACATGCTGCTGACACCGCGGGTGTCCATGATCAGGCATCCTTTGAACTCTGCCTTTTCCATAAGAAGCTTCTTCATGGTCTCGGCGCGGTCAGGAGCATTGCAGTGGGTGATCATCAGGAAACGTTCCTTCGTATCCCCTGCCTCTTCCAGAACGATCTCCGCCATTCTTCGGAGTGCTTTCTTCATGCCGACGCTCTGGCCTCTCTGCACGATACTGCCCTTGTCTCCGGCCATGATCGGCTTGATGTTCAGCGTGGATGCCACCAGTGCTTTCACACCGGTCAGTCTGCCGTTCTTGCGCAGCGTCTCCAGATTATCCAGTACAAAATAGGTATGCACATTGCTGCGGAACTCTTCGATCTGCTTCACGATTTCTTCGAAGGAAAGGCCCTGCTCTTCCAGTTCTACCAGTTTCTTCACGATCTGGGTCTCACCACAGCTGGCGGACTCGGAATCGATGACGTGGATCTGCTTCTTCCCGTATTTTTCCCGATACAGATTCATACCAAGCACCGCACTGTTGTAGCTTCCGCTGAGGTGGGAGGATAAAGTGATCACATACACATGCTCTGCTTCTGTGTGGTAGGCTTCCCTGAAACGCTCTGGGGAAGGGCATGCCGACTTGGGACATTTCGGACACTCTGCCACCTTTTTCAGAAATTCCGCCTGATTGAAGTTCTCATCATCCTGGATCTGGTAATCTCCTACTTCCAGTCCCAGGGGCACGATCTCGAACCGGGGATCCTGCAAATATTCTTCCGGCAATTCACAACAGCTGTCTACTACAATTTTATAACTCATATTATCTATCTCCATATGATTGATTGCAGCTATTCAAAATTATGTCTCCGAAAGAGTCATTCTGCGAATGCGGCACTGAATAGTTACAATTATTTTCATTTTTTAAAAACCATACTATGTAGTTTTTAATACTACTTATAATAACACGAAACATTCCGTTCGTAAAGCCTTTACACAAAATATTCATATTCCCTTTTCGGCGGACTTCGTTTATACTATTTCTATATAGCCAACATATTATGATGCCGGGGCCAAAAGTCCCCGACTTTGATGCCTACGGATTGTTCCGTTTCGACCGAAGATCCTCACAGAGTTTTTCTCACAAACATATAAGGAGTCCCCATGATCGCATTACAGATTACATCCATGAAAAATTTTATGAATCACCTGCTGGTAGCGGATACTTTTGATCCTTTCCTGCTGGAAGAAGCCACCGTCAGTACGGCTCTCACCGTGACGATCGACGGGCATATCAACAAGGACTTCTATCCCGCGGACGAACGGGGGGAAGACTGCATCCCTTGGGATCTGCAATCCTGGAGCAAAATAAAAGGACTGTGCTTCGACCTGATCAAGGGAAAACACACTCCTTTGTATTTTAAATTCGTACTTCATATGCAGCCCGATAAGGCAGCCTCCATGCTGGAAAAAGCGCAGGTCGATCCGGGCGTCATCCGGGCGCTGGTATTAAATATCCGCTACGACGGGGAAAAGACCGTTCTCACCACCGGATGTGCCTACCAGGTCTTCACCATGGATAAAAGTGCCGACACCGCATGGGACAAGGCATTAAAAAAATATCTGGATCTGAAGGGTATCTCCTACGAAGAACTCTGATCCCGCTCTCCGGGGTATCCCCAGTTCTTCGAATCATTCGTAGGAGCGGTTCCTGACGGTCACTCCTTCATCTTCGGTTTGCTGAGCAGGCTCGCCAGATAACCGAGGATCAGCGCTGCGGAGGTTCCCACGGCTCCAGCCTTGAATCCTCCGGCAAAAAGTCCTAAAAATCCCTGTTCCTGCACCGCTTCTTTCACGCCCTTCATTAATACATTTCCAAAGCCCAATAACGGTACACTGGCTCCGGCTCCCGCATAATCCTGAAACGGTTCATACCAGCCAAGGGCACTGATCACCGCACCGGTGACCACCAGAAGCACCATGATGCGTCCCGGCATCATCTTCGTTTTTTCCATTAATATCTGCACCAAAGCACAGATCAGGCCGCCCACCCAGAAAGCATTGATATAATCCATTCTCTGCATTTCCCCCTTACTATCTGTTTAAGGACAGTCTCTGCACTTTTTCTTAAAATTATGCATTCTTTATTTATGCATTCTTTTTGCCAAAACGAAACCATTCCGGCGGAAGCTGTACCAGGATCACCGCTGCAAATACGATAACGCAGCCTGCGATCTGCCTGGCTGTCAGTGTCTGATCAGTAGTCAGAAATCCGATCTTGTAAGCGATCCAGCCGGAAATCGTAGCGATCACGGATTCCAGGCTCATGATCAGTGCCGCCACCGTAGGATTCAGTCCTTTCTGGCCTACGATCTGTAAGGTATAGCCCACACCACAGCTTAAAACACCGGCATATAACAGGGCTCCCAGACCTTCCTGCAGCTGACCGAGGGTGGGCTGTCCCCAGATGAGTGCTCCGATGCAGCAGACCACTCCACAGACCGTGAACTGGATACAGGATACCACAGCTCCGTCAATTCTTGCTGCATAATGGTCAACGGTCATGATCTGTATGGCAAATGCAATGGCACATAAAAATACCATGATATCTCCGGCTCCGAGACGCAGGGACTCGGTCATGCAGAGCAGATACATGCCCACGGCTGCCATGACTGCTGCCGCCCAGACCACCGGCGCCACTTTTTTCTTCAGAAAGATACCGAACATGGGGACAAAAATGATATATAGCGTTGTGATAAATCCCGCCTTACCGACACTGGTGTATTTAATACCGAACTGCTGCAAGGTACTGGCGATCGTTAGGAAAATGCCACACAAAAGTCCTGCTTTCACATTCAGTTTCCAGTCAAGGGGCGCAGCTTTGTCCCCTGCAATCTTTCTGCTGATCAGAATATACACCAGAATGCTGGCGGCACCGATCAGGGAACGGACACCGTTAAAGGTGAACGGATGCATATAGTCCATGCCCTTGCTCTGGGAGACGAAAGCCATGCCCCAGATGGCAGCCGTTAACAGCAGGATCAGGCTGTTTCTCGTAGTTTTTGTTCTCGTATTTTCCATAGTTGTATTTTCCATTCCTTATATTTTTCGTTCCTTGCTGCTTTACGGTTATGTGATCTTGTCAAGGCTGTTTCTTATATCTCTCAGCAATCTCCGCCACTACATCCCGCAGCATTTTTCTGCTACAGTCTATGATCAGATCCGCATATTTTTCATACAAAGGGGTTCTCTCCTCGTACAGGTCCCTCAATGTCTGACCGGGCTGCAGGGTCACACCTCTGGCATTCAGATCTCCCAGCCGCTGTTCCACTTCCTCATAAGGAAGCTTCAAATATACCACGGTGCTGATATCCCGCAGATGCTGCATGCCCTCCGGCTCGTAGCAGGCGCTTCCGCCGGTGGCAATGATGCTGTTTTCCAGATTCAGAGAGGCATTTACGTTGCTCTCGATCTGCCAGAAGCCCTCCACGCCGTGTTCCGTGATGAGTTCATGCAATAATTTACCGTGTCTTTCCTGGATCACCAGATCCGAATCCACAAAACGTCTGCCCAGGCGCTTTGCCAGAACCACGCCTACCGTACTTTTTCCCGAACCTGGCATGCCGATCAGAGTAATATTATTTTTCATAAGTTTCTCCTGTCTCTACATAAGAAAATCGCCGCCTGTAAGCGACGATCTTCCGTCTTGTTCTTCTTTATAACCTTTGTAGCGCCCCATTTGCAGAACTGCCTCTGTGGGGATTTTGACCCCGACATCATGCTATTTGCTCATGGTGGTTACTTACACTTTATACTTCCGCAATGACTTCCACTTCACATAATACGTTCTTGGGAAGGGTCTTGACTGCAACGCAGCTTCTGGCAGGATTCTCAGTAAAGTACTTTGCATAGACCTGATTGAAAGCTGCGAAATCGCCCATATCTGCCAGGAAGCAGGAGGTCTTGGCCACTCTGGTGTAATCGGTGCCTGCTGCCTTTAACAGCTCGCCGATATTCTTCATTACCTGCTCTGCCTGTTCCTCGATGGTAGTTCCGTGAATCTCTCCGGTAGCGGGATCAATAGGGATCTGTCCGGATGCGAAAAAGATATTGCCCAGTACAATGCCCTGAGAGTAAGGTCCGATTGCTGCGGGTGCTTTGTCTGTTGAAATCTTCTGTAACATAATATTCTCCTCTTCTTCCTATAATTACGCCCTGAGGATGCCTCCGGATCCCGGCACATCCAAAATCCGATGCAGCATGCACATAGCGTTTACTTCGTCATATCTACCTCCGGCTCATCAAATTCCGCCGTCACGTAGAATCCTCTGGAATTCTCCACGATATCCGCCACAACTCCTTCGCGATTCTTCAACCGATAACGAAAAGGAATATTGGGGGACATGGCCAGAGACGGGTCTATCGTATAATAATAGTTACTGGGCAGAAGTCCCTCGGTCACTGTGATCTTCTGTCCGACCTCCAACAGTCCCGGCCGCTCCATCTTAAATTCTATCCTGCGCATTTTGACTCACCAGCCATTCCCGGCATAATGTGTTTTCGCCGTTTGAGGTTTATTTTACCAGTAACTTACAGCGCTTGCAAGAGTGTGTTTCATTTCTGACCTGCTGCTTTTCCCTATTTCACCGCCGGACTCTCCAATACTACCGCATGTGCGATCCCCGGCACGCTTTTACCTTCGTTGAAACTGGTCTTACTGAGCAGGGCGCCGGTGGGTAGAAAGAGGACTTTTTTCCACTCGCCGGATTCCAGCTTCGGCAGGATGTATGCCGCCAGGGTCACAGCGCTGCATCCACAGCCGCTGCCTCCGGCGTGGGTGTCCTGGGCTTCTGCGTCAAAAATCTCGATACCGCAGTCCATGTGCCGGTCGGCGATGTCAATTCCCTTTTCCCGCAAAAGATCGATCAATACCGTCTGTCCCACGCTTCCCAGATCCCCGGTGATGATCCGGTCATATTCTTCCGGGGTCACATGAAAATCTTCCATGTGACGGGCAACGGTGTCTGCAGCGGCCGGTGCCATGCATGCTCCCATGTTCATGGAGTCTTTCAGACCGTAATCCACGATCCTTCCGGGAGTCATGCCGGTAATGTGGGCTCTACACTTCTGATTTAGTCCCAATGCAAAGGCTCCGCTTCCCGTCACCGTCCAGCTGGCAGACAGAGGTCTCTGGCTCCCATAATCTAACGGAAAACGGAACTCCTTCTCCGCACTGGCAAAATGACTGGAGGTCACACAGACCACATGCTCCGCATAGCCTCCCGCTGTCATCACAGCTCCCAGTGTCAGCGCTTCCCCGCAGGTAGAGCAGGCACCATATACTCCGAACAGAGGAATATTGTAAGCGGCGATACCGAAGGAAGTGGCAATGCACTGCCCCAACAGATCACCGGCGAAGAGATACGACACATCCTCCGCTTTCCATCCGGCCTTTTCCATGACCATGTAGACTGCGTCCTTCTGGAGATTACTTTCCGCCTCTTCCCAGGTCTTACAGCCGAAGAGATCATCCTCTCCCACCATGTCGAACAGGGTGCCTAACGGTCCTTCGCCTTCTTTTTTTCCCACGATACTGGCACCGGCGATCACACACACCGGCTGTGCCAGACGGATACTGCTTCTTCCCACTCTCTGATTCATAATTTCTCCTTCCATGCGATAACACTGCATTCTTTTTTGTCAGTGTTCCCGCATTAGGGAAGAATTATGAATTACAAAAAATTGTAACTATTCAGAACCCCATTCGCAAAACCGCTACTTCGTAGCTTTCCTTTTGCTCATGTGGTTACTTCGCCATATAAAACTGCTTATCTGCCTGAATGCAAGCATTCGCAGAACGCAGTTTTTCATGGCTCTGAATAGTTACAAAATATCTCCTCCAGCGCCCCGATCACCTTCTGTAATATCTCATCCGCCATATCCGAATAGTGAATGACCAGAATCCCCCGATATTTCTGCGCATCCGCAAAGCAATATTCCGACAGACAGTTCACGAGAATTCCCCGCTGTCTGGCCGCCCACTTGATCTCCACATCACTAAGTTCCGTCCGCACATGCAGCAGAAAATGAGTCCCGGCATCATCCTGATAGATCTGGCTGATCTGACTTAAAGGTGACTCCCGAAACATCCGGCAGATCCGCTCCCGCTGCCCTCTGTAATCGTTGAGAAGTCTCCGGATATGGCGTTCAAAATACCCTTTTTCCAGAAACGCTGCCATGGCATACTGTTCAAAACCGGATACCGTGCAGGAATAAAAATTCATAGTGGAAATATAGCGTTCCATCAATTTCTCCGGCAGCACCATATAGCCGATACGCAGGGATGGCACCATGGTCTTGGAAAAAGTGTTGATGTAAATAACTCTGTGGTTGCGGTCCATGGACTGCATGGAGGGAACCGGCTTTCCCACCATGCGGAATTCACAATCGAAATCGTCCTCCACGATATAGCGCTCCGGTTCCTCCGCCGCCCAGCGAAGCAGTTCCTGCCGTCTTCCCACAGGCATGACCAGTCCGATGGGAAAATGATGTTCCGGCGATACATGCGCCACGGTAATACCCTTTTGATCCAGCTGTTCCACTTTCATTCCCTGACCGTCAATGTCCACATAATCCCAGGTCACACCGCCCACATCATACAGTTTCGTAATCTTGCGATACCCAGGATTTTCCACACCGAATTTTGCATTTTTGCCCAATAACTGTAGCAGACGACTGTAGAGATATTCTGTTCCCGCTCCCACAATAATATGATCCGGTGACACATGCATGCCACGGTACCGATACAAATGCTCTGCAATGGCCACCCTTAGTTTTTCCACTCCGTTAAAAGGAACCGTCTTAAGCAGAGACGTATCATAATCCGTCAGGGTCTGCCGCATGATCTTCGCCCAGGTGGCAAAGGGGAACTTATCATATTGAATATTGTTGGCCGTCAGATCCGCCAGATATTCTTTCTCCCGGAAACGGGTCACAAAGGATGCATAGGCTGGGGCGGAGACGTTCTTCACTTCCAGACGGTTGACAAAATACCCTCTCTTTTCCTCCGACCGGATATAGCCCTCCAGCAGCAGCTGTTCATAGGTATTCTCCACGGTCTTGACACTGACCTGCAAGTGCTCGGCAAACGCCCGCTTCGAAGGAAGCTTCTCACCGGCAGTCAGCCGGCCGCTCAAGATGTCAGCTTTCATCGCTTCATATAAGTATTCATACATGGTTTTTCTGCCACGGGCAGTCAGATCATATGTCAGCATCTGGTATCCTCCTTTTTTCTTGTTTTGGTTATTTAAAAGATATCAGATTTTATTATAATGAACTCATAAAGTAAAAGCAAGCAGGAAGGACAGATTCTCCCCCCGCCAAGGGGGGGTGACTCTTCAAGAGGGCAGCTCCTCAAGAAGAGCAGGATTTTCCTTCGGAAAACAAGGGAGGATTTAACATGGGCGTATATGCAATCACCGGCGCATCCAGCGGAATCGGCGCCAAGACAAAAGAACTGTTACTTCAAAAAGGACACGAAGTCATCAATATCGATCTGAAGGACGGCGATATCTGCGTGAACCTGGCAACCCCGGAAGGAAGACAGGCCGCTGTAGACAAGCTGCATGAGCTGCATCCCGAAGGTCTGGACGGCATGATCTGCAATGCCGGTGTCTCCGGTGCCTGCGGCAATCTGGAACTGATCATTTCCCTGAACTATTTCGGAACCGTAGCCATTGCAAAGGGCGTCTATGACCTCCTTAAGAAAAAACACGGCAGCTGCGTAGTCACCGTATCCAACACCATTTCCCAGGGTGCGGGACGTAAAGATATCGTAGATCTGCTGAACAATATCGGTGATGAAAAGAGAGTATTAAGCCTGGTATCCTCCATGGATTCCACCAACCTCTCCGTGGGCAACAGTCTCTATGTATCCACCAAATATGCTCTGGCCAGATGGGTCCGCAGAGTCTCCGCTACCTGGGCTGCCAACGGTGTCCGCATCAATGCGGTAGCTCCCGGCAACGTACATACTGCCATGACCGCTACCATGAGCACCACCGCAAAAATGGCACTGAATGCCCTCCCCATTCCCACCAAGTACGGTCAGGAATGTCTGATGGCTCCCGAAGAGATCGCTGAGGTGATGGTATTCCTGGCATCCGATTCCGCCAGAGGTGTCAACGGCAACATCATGTTCGTAGACGGCGGTACTGACGCACTGTTAAATTCTGAAAAGGTATATTAAGGAGGAACACGCTATGAGACCCATTGAAAAATATGTAGAAGCTATGGAAAATAAAGATTTTGCCGGACTTGCAGAGTTGTTCACCCCTGATGGCATTCTGTGTGACTATTGTACCACCTCCGCTTCCCAGCAGGAATATCATATCTACGGAAAAGAGGCCATCAATATGTTCTTCCGTAACAAATTCGGCTTCCGCCGCTACTCCATTCTGGATGCTGAGGTCGTAAATGATGAGCAGGCCGAGTTCATTGCCAACTTCGGAGGCTACAACATCATGGCCATCGCCACGGTTCGTAAGACCGATGAAAACGGTCTGATCCAGAGACTTACCGTAAGACCGAAATAATTTTTGCCATCCCCTTATACTTTTCTCTATATAGAATCTTAATGTAAAAGAAGCTGCACCCTACGGTACAGCTTCTTTTACATTCTATCTTCCGAATACGTCGGTCATTCCGGAGCACTGCCAGAGATCACATAGCTGGTCACGGCATACAGGATCTCACCGTTGTACTCCACTCTGGACCAGCCAGATCCTTCACTGTAGCCGGTACGATGCAGATTGGTTCCGTTCCGCACCTGGGTGCGTACAGTGCTCTCTCCCTCGCTGGTGCTTGGTTCCGTCCGCAGATTGATCAGATCTTTGGGGGTAATATAATCATCACAATCCGTAAAGACGATCACTCTGCCGTCCTGGGTGCTGACGCGGTTGGGATATGTCGGCTTCTCCGGGGTCTTATAGGTAAGATCCGTGGTCAGATATGCTGATACTGCATAAACCGTCTGACCGTTGTATTCCAATCTGGACCATCCGGTGGAATCGTTCCTTCCGGTGCGTACCAGAGTCTCTCCGTTCTTCAGCTGCCCTACCACATTGCCCTCATCTCCGGTATAGGGTGTACTGCGAAGATTACTCACATCCTTGGCAGTGACCGTCTCGTTCACATCACCGAACGTCATGGAATTTCCCTCCGCAAGAGCATCTCCCGTATTATTGGTAGCGGGGACTTCGGTTGCCACCGGTGCCTCTGTCGGCTGCGGCTGTGCTTCCGGAGCCTGTGTAGGTGTCGGTTGCGGTGCTTCTGTCACTGCTGCCGCAGGCTCCGGAGTAACCGTCTCGGGGATTTGTGTAGTCTCCGGTTCCGCCGTTGCCACCTTTTCCGATGCGATCCCGGTCTCCGGGGTCTCTGCAGAAGCCTGTTCTGAGCTCTGCGCTTCTGTTGTCACCGCCGCGAATTCATTATTTTCCGTAGTTCTGTCATGATGGCTCAGTTTCCACAGCGGAATACAGATCAGGACCGCCAGAACCATCATGCCCGCAAAAGCCGGAATCATCCATGGCCGGAACCGGAAGCCGATCCCGTCCCCCTCGTCGAAGTCATCCAGGTCATCCCCTTCCGGGTACTCGCCATAGTCCTCATCCTCCGTAAAGTCCTCCGATTCCACAGTATACGGATCCTCTGTATCACAGGTTGTTTCCCATACAGCATCATCACGTCGTCCCGCCTGTTCAGAATCCACCTCTGCATCCGCAAGTTCTTCATAGTCAAAATTATATTCTTCCGGTTCCCTTTTCCGGTCTCTGACACCCTTTTCTTCCATGGCATGCCCTCCTTCCGCCATCTTTAAGCTGATTATATACTTCCCTCTTTTGCAAAACAAGTACCTTTTCCTGTCTTTGCAGGTATGTTATACTGACTGTAGCATTATAAAAACCTCTCAGGAGTTATATTCTCTATGAAAAATAAATTTGCCAAATGGAAACCTTATATTTTCCTCGCGGTCCTGCTCGCCAGCCTGGTTCCTCTGGTATGGCTGGGGCGTTACAATTATCCCACCGGGGATGATTATTATTACGGTACGGAAGCCCATCTGGTCTGGCAGCAGACCGGAAGCATACCACAGGCCATTTCCGCCGCCTGTGCCGGTGTCGCCAAAAGCTATCAGATCTGGCAGGGAACCTATTCAGCGCTGTTTCTGATGTATCTTGCGCCCAATGCCTTCTCCAATACCGCCTATCATCTGGTGACTTTTGTGATCCTTCTTTTGCTGTGCGGCAGCATTTTCTATCTGCTACGGCCTCTGGTCTGCCATTTTCTGCCGGGAACATGTGGGGAATGGATCACGATTTCCTCAGTATTCAGTTTCCTGTGCATCCAGACAGTGGCCTTTCAGAGCGACAGCTTTTACTGGTACAACGGCTCCATGTATTACACCGGTTTCTTTGCCGTGACCCTGTTTTTCCTGGGCACATTGCTTCGCTACCTGTACAATGGGAAAAAGATACTGATCCTTCCGCTTCTCCTGTTCGCAATTTTCTTAGGCGGTGGCAATTACGTGTCCCTTCTCCCTTGCATGCTGTTTGCGGTAACCGTAACCTTTCTACTGCTGTTGCAGAGAAATAAAAAGACTTATGTCTGCGGAATTACCTCCGCTGTTCTCCTGCTATCTTTTGCCGTCAGTGCCATGGCCCCCGGCAATCAGGTGCGGCAGGACGGTATGTGGAAAATTCCCGCGTGGAAAGCCATTGCAAAGTGCCTGTTGCAGTGTCCGCTATACCTTCGCCTGGACCGGACTGTGGTGGCTGCTTGCCGCCCTGCTTCTGCTGCCGGTCTTCCTGCGCATTTTACAGAAGAAAAACTGGGGATTTTTCTCCCATCCCCTCCTTTTTACCGGATATTCCTACGGATTGTTCTGCTCCATGTCCTGTCCTCTGTTCTATACCATGAACTCCACAGGACCCGGCCGGGCCGTAGCCATTGTCTACTATACGTTTCTGCTGATCAGTTTTGCTGTGTTCTTCTACTGGCTCGGATATATAGTCCGGAAGCTGCGAATGCGTCAGAATACTCCGGAGAAAATGGCGGTCCTCGGCAAGTTGAAAATTGCCCGTTATGTCGCCATGACGGTCCTGTTGGCCGTCATCCTTTTCACCGGAGTATGGCAGGAGACCTCCGCCGCAAAAGCGATCCAGGTGCTGGCAGACGGGGAAGCCGCTGCCTATGCTGCAGAATACGAAGAACGTCTTCTTCTCCTGAATGACCCGGAGATTACGGATGTGGTGCTGACCCCCTTTACCCATCAGCCTGCGATGATCTACACCGGCGATCTTTCAGGAGACCCCGAGGATCCCACCAGCAAAAAGACCGCCCAATATTTTGGAAAAAATTCCATATACGTAGATTACAGCAATTAATCCCCCAAAAAAGGACGCTTCCGGTTTTTCCGGAAACGTCCTTTTGTTATCTTTTACTATTCTTATTGTCCTTCGTACTTCTCACTCTGCATACGGATCAGTTCTGCATCGTCGAAGTAATTGATACGCATAGCGCTCTTTACCTCAGACAGGGTCTGTGCTGCCACTTCACGGGCCTCGTCACTGCCCTTCTTCAGGATCTCATATACTGCGGGAATATCCTTCTCCAGTTCTTTTCTACGGTTACGGATGGGCTCCAAGGTCTCCTGCATTACGTTGTTCAGGAACTTCTTCACCTTCACGTCACCCAGACCGCCTCTGGTATAATGCGCCTTTAACTCGTCCAGATTTGCGTAATCCGGCAGGTATCTCTCGAAGTGCTCCGGCTTGCAGAAAGCATCCAGGTAAGTGAATACCGTGTTGCCCTCCAGATGTCCGGGATCGCTGACCAACAGATGCTCGGGATCGGTGTACATGCTCATGATCTTGGTGCGTACATCGTCTGCGCTGTCTGCCAGATAGATGCAGTTGCCAAGGGATTTACTCATTTTCGCCTTGCCATCGATGCCGGGCAGTCGCTGACATGCCTCATTTTCAGGCAACAATGCCTTGGGCTCTACCAGTACCGGTGCATATACGGTGTTGAATTTGTGTACGATCTCTCTGGTCTGTTCGATCATGGGCAGCTGATCACCACCTACGGGAACGGTGGTCGCCTTGAAAGCGGTAATATCGGAAGCCTGGCTGATGGGATAGGTAAAAAATCCCACAGGGATGCTGGCTTCGAAGTTACGCATCTGAATCTCACTCTTTACGGTCGGGTTTCTCTGTAATCTGGCTACGGTTACCAAATCCATGTAATAGAAGGTCAGTTCACACAGCTCGGAAATCTGAGACTGGATGAAGATTGTTGCCTTACTGGGATCCAGTCCGCAGGACATGTAGTCCAGCGCCACTTCGATAATATTCTGGCGCACCTTCTCGGGATTCTCGATATTATCCGTCAGTGCCTGTGCATCTGCGATCATGATAAAAGTCTTCTTATATTCACCGGAATTCTGCAGCTCTACACGTCTTCTCAGGGAGCCTACATAATGTCCCACATGTAATCTTCCGGTGGGTCTGTCACCTGTCAAAATAATTTTGTCCATTTCGTCCTCTCAATCCGCCGTCTATGCGGCTATACGTCATTGCTTCTATCATACCATCTTTTTGCATAGAAGCAAATGATTTTTCTACAGAATTAACGCTTTGTGTGCAAGCCCCCTCGCATTCATTCTGCTGTTCTATGGCTGAACTATTGCAAGCAGCTTATCCAGAATTTTATGTGCCACCTGTTCCTTGCTCATCAGTTCCAGGCTCTCCTCGGAATTCTTTGTGATCAGTGTCACAATATTGGTGTCCGTGCCAAAGCCCGCTCCTGCGCTCTTCAAACTGTTGGCACAGATCATGTCACAGTGCTTGCTCTCCAGCTTCTTCCGGGAATTCTCCAGTACATTTTCCGTCTCCATGGAAAATCCACACAAAATCTGTCCCGGTCTCTTGTTTTCCCCAAGGGTCTTCAAAATATCCTTCGTCCGCACCAGAGGGATCGACATGTCTCCGTCTTTTTTCTTAATCTTATTGTCTGCTGTCACTGCCGGGGTGTAGTCTGCCACGGCTGCTGCCTTGATGACAAAATCATAGTCCTGCGCTCTGGACACGATTGCATCGTACATCTCTTCTGCCGTCTGTACCGGCACCACATTTACAAACAAAGGCGGCTCCACATCCGTATGGGCTGCCACCACCGTCACTTCTGCGCCGCGGTGCATTGCAGCTCTCGCCAGGGCATAACCCATTTTTCCACTGGAGTGATTCGTGATAAAACGCACCGGGTCAATGGGTTCTCTGGTGGCACCTGCGGAGATCAGCACCTTTTTGCCCACCAGATCCTTCTCGCAGGCGATCTCCTTCACCACGGCTTCGAACAGTACGGACTCCTCCGGCATTCTGCCGTCACCGATATCGCCGTTGGCCAGCATTCCCGTGGCCGGAGTGATGATCTCATAGCCGAAATGCTTTAATTTTTCGATATTATCCTGCACGATGGGGTTGTGATACATATTATGATTCATGGCAGGGGACACAATCTTCTTGCAGGGACATGCCATGACCGTAGTAGTCAACATATCATCTGCGATGCCGTTTGCAATCTTGCCGATCACATTGGCAGAAGCCGGTGCCACCAGAACCACATCCGCCCGCTTTGCCAGTGCCACATGTTCCACACTGTACTGGAAATTGCGGTCAAAGGTGTCCACCAGACATTTATGTCCCGTCAGACTTTCAAAAGTAATGGGGTTAATGAACTGCGTGGCATTCTGTGTCATTAGCACTTCCACGTCACAGTGCTGTTTTAACAGCATCCGCGCTACATTGGCCATTTTATATGCAGCAATACTTCCCGAGATTGCCAGAACTACGGTCTTTCCCTTCAGCATAGTCGTCTCCTTTTGCCTGATTTATCAAAAATACTTCAAAACTGTACTCCTAAAATACCATAAGTGCATATTTTATGCAAATATCACTTTTCTTTTTGTCCGGGATATGATATAAACAGTAGGAGTGTCCCGAATCACCGGGGCAGCTTGTATTGTATCTCCCAGAGGGAGAATGGTAACAAGGAGGAAAATTTCATATGAACAAACAAAGTAAGACAATGCGACTCACGTTGATGGGATTGTTTGCTGCGGTACTTTTGCTGATGGCTTATACCCCGCTCGGGTACCTGAACATCGGCCCCCCTGGCAATCACCTTCAATGTCATCCCCGTTGCACTGGCTGCAATCACTCTTGGCCCTGTAGGCGGAGCCGCCATGGGAGCAGTATTCGGATTGACCAGCTTTTTGCAATGCATCGGCGTGGGAGGCACCAGCGCCATGGGAGCAATGCTTTTTGGCATCAACCCTGTGTTGGCCTTCATCCAGCGTTTCATCCCCAGACTTCTGGACGGATTTCTGTTGGGATATGTCTTCCGTTACAGCCGCAAAGCCGTAGGAGACAGAATCGCCTGCATGATCACCGGATTTTGCAGCGCATTTTTCAACACCGCATTTTTCATGTCCCTTTTAGTACTGCTGTTCGGCAATACTTCCTATGTGCAGGGACTGATGGGTGGTAAAAACGCGATTTTATTCATCTGCTCTTTTGTAGGTGTGAATGCGGTCTTCGAGATGTGTGCATCCACGTTCCTGACCGGAGCGGTAGGGCTGGCACTGATCAAGGCAAAAGTCATTCCTGTATATCAGAAAGCAGAGTCTGCAGCATAACAGGAGTATACCCGTGGTACTGACAATCGACATCGGAAATACTACGATCGGCATCGGGGGATTTCAGGGAAATAAGCTGCTCTTTATTGAGAAGATATCGTCCCGCCGTCCCCTGTCTGATGCCGGATATAGAAAAAAACTGAATATGATTTTAGACAAACACGGTCTGTCCGCCGAAGCCTTTGAGGGATCTGTGATCTCCTCGGTTGTGCCTTCGGTGACAGCCGTTTTTTCCTCTGCTCTGGAAGCTTTTCTGGGGCAGAAGCCTCTGCTTCTTACCCATGAACTGGATCTTGGCTATGAGATCTGTACGGAATTTCCGGAAAAGGTGGGCTGCGACCGCCTGGCAGATATCGCCGGAGCCATTTCCCGCTATCCTCTGCCACTGATCACCATTGATCTGGGCACCGCCACGACATTTAACGTGTTGGATGAGAACCGTCGCTTTTTAGGCGGCCTGATCCTTCCCGGCGTTGGAACCGCCCACAGGGCACTTTTAGGCAGGACCGCCCAGCTCCCGAAAGGGGACATTCATATGCCCGCCCACACCATCGGTGCGAATACGCAGGAATGCATCACCGGGGGAATGCTCTTGGGCAACGCCTGTGCCATCGACGGACTGATCCGCCGTATCCAGACAGAGTTAGGGCAAAAAGCAACGGTCGTTGCCACCGGAGGGTACGCAACGACCGTCATTCCACATTGTGAAACGAAGATCCATATCGATCAGAATCTTCTTATGAAAGGTCTGAGATCCATCTACGAGAATAATACCTCTACTGGATCACCAGATTAGAGTAGCCCATCAGGCTCTCATCCACAGCATGTGCGGCTTCTCTGCCTTCACGGATCGCCCACACCACCAGGGACTGTCCTCTGTGCATATCACCGGTGACGAATACATTTTCCACACTGGTCTGGTATTTGCCGGGGGCAGTTTTTACGTTGGTGCGTTCATTTAATTCCACCCCGAAAGCATCGGTAATATATTTCTGACTTCCCAAAAATCCTGCTGCGATCAGTACGATCTCCGCATCCAGGATCTGCTCACTTCCGGCGATCTCCTGCATCTTCATGCGTCCGGTAGCCGGATCCTTTTCCCAGGACAGCTTCACGATCTTCACGGCTTTCAGGTTACCGTTCTTATCCTTGATAAATTCCTTGACCGTAGATTCATAGATTCTCGGATCATGTCCGTAGACTGCAATGGCTTCTTCCTGACCGTAATCGGTCTTGCAGACCTTCGGCCATTCGGGCCAGGGATTGTTCTCTGCTCTCTTGTCCGGAGCCTTGGGCATCATCTCGATCTGGGTTACAGACTTGGCACCGTGACGGATGGAAGTTCCCACACAGTCATTACCGGTATCACCACCGCCGATGATGACCACGTTCTTACCCTTGGTCTCCACATATTTTTTATCTTCAAAGTTCGAATCCAGCAGGCTCTTGGTATTGGCTTTCAGAAAATCCACCGCGAAATAGATTCCCCTGGCATCTCTGCCTGGCGCATTGATGTCTCTGGGATTGGAAGCACCACAGGCCAGTACGACACGGTCAAAATCATGTAACAGCTTGGATGCCTTGATGTCCTTACCGATATCCGTACCGGTGATAAAGGTGACGCCCTCTTCCTTCATGATGGCTATCTTACGGTCAATGATCTGTTTCTCCAGCTTCATGTTAGGGATGCCGTACATCAACAGTCCTCCCACACGGTCGGAGCGCTCAAATACTGTGACCTGATGTCCTCTCTGGTTCAGCAGATCCGCCGCTGCCAGTCCGGAAGGACCGCTGCCGATGACTGCCACCTTTTTGCCGGTACGCACCACAGGGGGCTTGGCTGCCGCATAACCCTCGCTGTAGGCATTTTCAATAATTGCATATTCGTTCTCCTTGGTGGAGACCGGATCCCCATTCAGTCCACAGGTACATGCCGCCTCACACAGAGCCGGACATACTCTGGACGTGAATTCGGGGAAATTGTTGGTCTTTTTCAGGCGGTTGTAAGCCTGTTGCCAGTTGCCGGTATATACCAGATCGTTCCACTCCGGCACCAGATTGTGCAGGGGACATCCGCTGGCCATACCGCAGATCATCATGCCCGACTGGCAGAACGGCACGCCGCATTCCATACATCTGGCACCCTGTAAGCGCTGCTTTTCCTTCGGCAGATGCTCATGGAATTCGTTAAAATGCTGTATTCTCTTCTTAGGATCCTCAGCCACGCTGACTTCCCTTTTATATTCCATAAATCCCGTTGGTTTTCCCATGACTCTCTCCATTCTGCAGACGCTTCGGCGTCGGAAGAATCGCGAACTAAATTTCATATTTAGTTCTGCGATAAACTAATTTGTGGCGCCCGCGGCACAAATTAGTCGTGTGAAAAGCAATCTGTCAAGATTACTTTTCACACTGGCCTCCTACTTTCTGGTGTTGGCATAGAATGCTTCGATCTGTGCCTGCTCTGCGCTCAGTCCTTTTTCCTCCATCTGGACGATGGTCTTTAAGACTCTCTCATAATCATGAGGGATGATCTTCTTGAACTTGGGCAGATACTCTCCAAAGTTGTCCAGCACTTCCTTACCCTTGGTGGAATTGGTCAGTGCCACATGCTCCTGGATCATGGATTTCAGTTCCAGCACATCATATTTGGATGTGATCTCACTGGAAGATACCATTTCCTTATTCAGACGCTTGTACAGATCGTTGCCTTCATCCAGTACATAAGCGATACCGCCGCTCATACCGGCTGCGAAATTTTTACCGGTCATACCGAGAACTACCACACGACCGCCGGTCATGTATTCACAGCCATGATCTCCTACACCCTCGACAACTGCGATGGCACCGGAGTTACGCACGCAGAAACGCTCGCCTGCCACACCGTTGATAAATGCCTTACCGGAGGTTGCACCGTACAGTGCCACGTTACCGATGATGATGTTTTCCTCCGCCTTGAACTTGCTACCCTGGGGAGGATATACCACCAGCTTACCACCGGATAAGCCCTTGCCGAAGTAGTCGTTGCTGTCACCTACCAGTTCCAGGGTCAGACCCTTGGGAATGAAGGCTCCGAAGGACTGTCCACCGGCACCCTTGCACAGTACATGGTAGGTATCCTCTTCCACATCATCGCCCAGTTTTCTGGTGATCTCACTTCCGAGGATCGTACCGAAGGCACGGTCGGTGTTGCTGACATCCACTTCAATGCTTCGCTTCTGTCCCGCATCAATAGCTTTGCCCAGTTGCTTTAACAGCACCTTCTCATCCAGCGTCTTCTCCAGCTGGAAGTCATAGACCTGCTTGGGATCGAAGGTCACCTTCTGCTTGCTGCCTTCGTAAGGGTTGCTTAAGATCTGGGTCAGATCCACTTCCTCCTGACGATCGGTCAGATGCTCTTTTCTCTTCAGCAGATCGGTTCTGCCCACCAGTTCATCTACAGTACGCACACCCAGTGCTGCCATATATTCCCGCAGCTCCTGTGCGATAAATTTCATAAAGTTTTCCACATATTCCGGCTTACCGCGGAAGTTTTTCCGCAGCTCCGGGTTCTGGGTAGCCACGCCTACCGGGCAGGTATCCAGATTACATACTCTCATCATGACACAGCCCATGGTCACAAGGGGTGCGGTGGCAAAACCGAACTCCTCGGCACCTAAAATGGCTGCGATGGCTACGTCTCTGCCGCTCATCAGCTTACCGTCGGTCTCGATGCGGACTTTATTACGCAGGCCGTTCATGATCAGGGTCTGATGGGTCTCTGCCAGTCCCAGCTCCCAGGGAAGTCCGGCATTGTGGATGGAGTTTCTCGGTGCCGCACCGGTACCGCCGTCATAGCCGGATACCAGGATGACCTGGGCTCCCGCCTTGGCTACACCGGCTGCGACCGTTCCCACACCGGCTTCGGATACCAGTTTTACAGAGATTCTTGCCTGGGTGTTGGCATTTTTCAGATCATAGATCAGCTGCGCCAGATCCTCAATGGAATAAATGTCGTGATGAGGGGGCGGAGAGATCAGGGACACACCGGGTGTGGAGTGTCTGGTCTTGGCGATCCAGGGATATACCTTTCCTCCGGGCAGATGTCCGCCCTCACCGGGTTTTGCTCCCTGTGCCATCTTGATCTGAATCTCCTGTGCGCTTACCAGGTAACGGCTGGTAACACCAAAACGTCCACTGGCTACCTGCTTGATTGCGGAACAACGGTTCAGTCCGTCCGGTCCGATGGTCAGACGATCCAGGTCCTCACCGCCTTCACCGGAATTGCTCTTGCCGTGCAGATGGTTCATGGCGATGGCCATGGTCTCATGGGCTTCTTTGGAAATGGAACCGTAGGACATGGCACCGGTCTTGAATCTGGTCACAATGGACTCTACCGGCTCTACTTCCTCAATAGGCACACCCTTTTTCGGATAATTGAAGTCCATCAGTCCTCTGAGATTCTTGATGGAATCTTCGTCGTTTACCATGGCAGTGTACTGCTTGAACATCTGGTAATCACCGCGTCTGGTGGATTCCTGTAACATATGGATGGTAGCGGGATTGTACAGATGCTCGTCACCGCCGCTGCGCATCTTGTGATGTCCGGGGCTGTTTAAGGTCAGATCGTTTTTCAGTCCCAGAGGATCAAATGCCTGAGAGTGCAGGTCGTCTACCTGCTGCTCAATATCTTTTAAGGTAATACCTCCTACACGACATACGGTGTTGGAGAAATACTTACTGATCACTTCCGGTGCAATACCGATAGCCTCGAAGATCTGGGAACCCTGATAGGACTGGATGGTGCTGATACCCATCTTGGATGCGATCTTGACGATGCCGTGGAGGACAGCATTGTTGTAATCATCCACTGCTGCATAGTAATCCTTATCCAGCATATTGCTCTCGATCAGTTCCTTGATGGTATCCTGTGCCAGATAAGGGTTGATGGCGCAGGCACCGTAACCTAGCAGCGTAGCAAAATGGTGTACCTCTCTGGGTTCGCCGGATTCCAGGATCAGTGCGACTCTGGTTCTCTTCTTGGTGCGTACCAGATACTGGTTCAGGGCGGATACGGCCAACAGGGAAGGAATGGGCACATGGTTCTCATCCACGCCTCTGTCGGACAGGATCAGGATGTTCACGCCGTCTCTGTAAGCTCTGTCCACTTCCACGAACAGTCTGTCAATGGCACGCTCTAAGCTGGTGTTCTTGTAATATACGATAGGTACGACTTCTACTTTGAATCCGTCTACCTTCATGTTCTTGATCTTCAACAGATCCGTGTTGGTCAAGATCGGGTTGTTGACCTTCAGAACATTACAGTTCTTCGGGGTCTCCTCCAGAATGTTGCCCTCGGTACCGATGTATACGGTGGTGGAAGTCACGATCTCCTCACGGATCGCATCGATGGGCGGGTTGGTTACCTGTGCAAACAGCTGCTTGAAATAATGAAACAGCGGGTGGTTCGTCTTGCTTAAGACGGGAAGTGGCGTATCCACACCCATGGCGGCAATCGCTTCACTGCCGTTCTTTGCCATAGGCAGAATGCTCTGTTTCATCTCATCGTAGGTATAACCGAAAGCTTTCTGCATCCGCTGACGCTCTTCGTAGGTGTACTCAGGGACACGCTGGTTCGGGATGTGAATACTCTTCAATTCTGTCAGGTTGTTGTCCAGCCATTCACCGTAGGGCTGTCTGGAAGCATATTTTTCCTTGATCTCCTCATCGTCAATGACTCTGCCCTGTACGGTATCGACCAAGAGCATCTTGCCGGGACGAAGTCTTTCCTTTAACTTGATCTTCGTGGGATCAACAGGAAGGACACCTACCTCGGAAGACAGGATCAGGGTATCATCGTCAGTGATCAGATAACGGGAAGGACGCAGGCCGTTTCTGTCCAGTACCGCACCCATGATATCTCCGTCGGAGAACAGGATGGATGCGGGGCCGTCCCAGGGCTCCATCATGGTAGCGTAATACTGGTAGAAATCTCTCTTGGTCTGGGACATGGCCTTGTTGTTCGCCCAGGGCTCGGGGATAGCGATCACATGACCGCCAGAGGCAGTTCCATGCCGCTCATTACCAGGAATTCCAGCGTGTTGTCCAGCATAGCGGAGTCGGAACCGGTCTTGCTGATAGCAGGCAGTACTTTGTGCAGCTGGCCTTTCAGATGCTCGGATTCCATGTTCTCCTCCCTGGCCAGCATCTTGTCGGCATTGCCGCGGATAGTGTTAATCTCACCGTTGTGTACCATCAGACGGTTCGGATGAGCACGTTCCCAGCTGGGATTGGTATTGGTGGAGAAACGGGAGTGTACCATGGCAATGGCGGATTCGTAATCTTCACTCTGCAAATCTGCGAAGAAGGTACGCAGCTGGCCTACCAGGAACATTCCTTTATATACGATCGTTCTGCTGGAAAGAGAAACTACATAGGTATCATCGGAAGACTGCTCGAAGACACGTCTTGCAATATAAAGTCTGCGGTCAAAGGGAAGTCCTTTTTCCACATCGGCAGGCTTTTTCACGAATCCCTGCATGATATAGGGCATGCACTCTACGGCCTTATGTCCCAGCACATTGGGGAAGGTAGGCACTTCACGCCAGCCGAGGAATTCCATTCCTTCTTTTTCCACAATGATCTCGAACATCTTCTTGGCCTGATTGCGGCGCAGTTCTTCCTGCGGGAAGAAGAACATGCCGACACCGTATTCTCTCTCTCCGCCGATGTCCATGCCCAGAGCCCTGGTCACTCTGGCAAAAAATTTGTGGGGAATCTGGGTCAGAATACCGACACCGTCACCGGTCTTGCCTTCCGCATCCTTACCGGCTCTGTGCTCCAGATTCTCTACGATCTTCAGCGCATTCTCTACGGTCGCGCGGCTCTTCTCTCCGTGAATATTGACACAGGCTCCGATACCGCAGTTATCATGCTCAAATTCTTCCCGATATAACGGTGCCTTGGGCAGCTCCTGTTTTACATCAAACATATAGTTCTCCTTTCCGGGTTTCTATTTCTCTCTTTTTCATCTGTCTGTTACTATTCATAACCTCATTTGCAAGACTGTGCTTTCAGCACTTTCCTGCAACTAAAAAAGGTCGCAATGAGACTCTTTCGAGCGCCTCATTGCGACCTTTTCTGTACTATACACCTATTTTTCTCATTTGTAAATATAGATTTTTCCTTGAATTGTCAGATAATTTGTCAATTCAGTTGTTCGTATGGCTGTTGTCTGTGAATTGTGTTAATTTTCTTTTTTTTAAGCCATGCTTTTAGCACAACTCTTTGGGGATTTTCCCTATTTTTCCTGTCTCCGACCATACACTCTGCTTGTCAGTCCCTGATAGATTGCAGAGAAATGTCTGCTTTCTGCCATTGCGGTCCGGAGAGGTGCCAGGGTCAGTGCCATCACAGCGCGGTAACGGAACAGTTCTACGGGTTTCATGTATTTTGTCGTGATCTCCTTATGCTCTGCGGCACTGCGTTTCAGGTTCTCCTTTGTCTCGGAGTAGCCGCCGCCTTCGTAGGAAGATACGGTAAGCCCCAGATACTGCATGGGAGCCTTCGCCCGGTAATAGCACCACAGAAAATGTTCATAATCTGCGCGGATCTTGTATTTTGGTTCGTAGGGCTTCTGTCGGCACAGGTCTGCGGCATAGAAGCAGGACTGATGGCAGGGAATGTTGCGGTAGCAGACAAAGCCGGTGATTCGGGGCGGGGATGATATCTTCGTGTCCGTTTTCGCGCTGTAGGTATCTCCGTAATAGATGCCTTGCAGTTTCATAGGGTGCTGTTCCATGAATTGTGCGGTGTGCGCCAGAACTTCCTTGTCATAGAAGAGGTCACCGCAGTTTAAGAACAGAATGTAATCTCCGGTCACATGAGAGACCGCCTGGTTCATAGCCTCGTAGATACTGTGATCCGGTTCCTGGTAGAGATGGATCCGCCCGTCAGTGCGCATGGACTCTATGGATCCGTCACGGCTGCCACCGTCCTTGACGATGACTTCGAAGTCTGGGCAGGTCTGGGCCAGGATACTGTCAAGGGTCTGATTCAGTTTGGTGCCGGGGTTCAGGCATACTACGATAATGCTGAATTTCATATGTTGCTCCTATTTTTCTATAAAATCTCCGTAGCCTCGGCAGAGGGAAGAAACGCGACACGCGCGTGCTTTAGCACGATGCGCTCATGTCGCAGAGCGTAGCGGCACATAAGCGTGGAAAGTACCCACGCTAAGTGCCGACGTCTGCTTACGGTCTGCTTATTCTTCCCTCTGTCGGGGCTACTGGGTTATGGTGACCATCCGGGGATATCTTATCGAATATCCGAAGGATGGCTAATATACTTTATTATTACTTAGAATATATTTTTCTGTTTATGGAGCATCCCGAGGGATGCTGCTGCCACTACCAGGAATACCACGCATACGGGCCAGCTGACGAAGCCGGTGACGGCGATGGCGGTATAGGAGAGGCAGTAGGCGAGGACATTGGATGCCACATGGACAAAGACCGCCATTTTGAACTCTCCAAAGTATTCGTAAGCATATGCCATCAGGCAGCCGATGAGGAAGCCGTACACGCCCTGGACGTAATTCATGTGGTAAACGCCAAAGATCAGTGCAGACAGGGCTATGGCGAGTTTGATATCCATGAATCTGCGGAGATATCCGTAGATAACTCCGCGGAACAGGAGTTCCTCTGCTATGGGGGAGATGAAGCCGAATACGAGGATTCCTACCATAAAGTGTGCGGAATATTGCTGGGATGCAACTTCGGTATAAGCTTCGGATTTATTGGTCACACCCAGAAGTTCAAACAGGAGGTTGAAACCGATAACGGCACCGATGGTGACTGCCACCAGCAGGGCATATTTTGCCTTACCTTCTTTTTTCAGATGGCTTAAATGCATATCCTCTTTGTTCTTCGTGATCAGAAGCTTTGCCGTGGACCATACCGCCAGTGCTCCGCCGATGAAGCCCAGTGCCGCTATGATACTGGACACATCTCCGGAATAGCCGTTATATGCACCGGTCTCATCCCTCAGGATCAGCAGATCTACCAGTCCACCGGAAGCACCGGACTGTGCCAGCTGATACAACAGTGCCAGCAGCGCATACTGCACCGCATTGCGCACCAGGATAAACATCAGGAACGAATACACCATGGTCCAGATTCTCTGGTACATGGGATTTTTCTTTTTATTGTCGGGATTGCTGTTCACCAGTTCCTCGCTGCCGCGAAGCAGAAATTTTTCCAGTTCTTCCACGGATTGTACGATGTAGTCCGCTTTTGCTTCCTTTAACTCTTCCTTGCTTCCGTAGCCATAAGTCACGCCCACGCTCTCCACGCCCAACGCTCTGGCTCCTTCCACATCGAACTTTCTGTCACCGATCATGTAGACCTGATCCGGCTCTATGGGATTCTCCTTGAACAGCTGATGCAGGGTCTCCTGCACCACCTGATCCTTCGTCTCTCTGGTGCCGTCCAGCTCACTGCCTACCACCACGGCAAAATATTTTTTCAGATCAAAATGCTCCAGTATGCGTTCTACATAGATCTGGGGTTTGGCTGGAAGCCAGTGCCAGAAAATAGCCCTTGGATTGCAGGTTCTTCAGCATCTCCGGAATACCGGCATAAACTTCATTTTCAAAAATACCCGTATTCTGAAAACGCTCTCTGTATTTTGCCACGGCCTCCTCCGCCTGCTCAGCGGTAAAACCGTAGAATTCCATAAAGCTGTCCCGTAAGGGCGGTCCGATAAAAGGCTCCAGCTGTCCAGATCAGGTTCCTCAATACCGAAGGAGTGCAGCGCATACTGTACGCAGGTCGTAATTCCAATTTTGGGATCTGTCAGTGTACCGTCCAGATCAAACAGCAGATATTTTTTCATTCTTATAATTCCTTTTTTTGTATCTGTTCCAAGCCCTGTAACTATCACAAAATATTCATTGAATACCGGGATCCGCAAGAATATTCTGTAATTGTTATGAGGCTCTGAATAGTTACCCTTTCTTTCTATAGCTTGTGGGGTCCGCAAAGCATTAGAAGCTGCGGATCTTGTCCCCGTCATCCTCAGTGTTTTTCAGTGCCTTGATCTCTACGTCATAGCCCACATTGGCATTGACCTGCACATGGACCACATCACCCACTTTTTTGCCAAGCAGTGCCTTGCCCAGAGGAGATTCGTTGCTGATCAGACCTTCCAGTGAGTTCCCGCGAACGGTGGTCACGATCTTGTAATCCTCTTCCGTGCCGTCGTCGATGAATTCCACGGTAACAGTGTTGTTGATGCCCACCTCATCCACGGCGGAGTTCTCGGAGATCACCTTTGCGGTCTTGATCATTCTCTCCAGATAACGGATCCGGCTCTCGTTCTGATTCTTGTATTTTTTCGCTGCATAATATTCAAAATTCTCACTGAGATCTCCGTGGGCTCTGGCTTCCTTCACGTCCTCCAGTGCCTTGGGACGCACCACCAGCTTACGATACTCGATCTCATCTTCCATTTTCTTAATGTCAGTGGGGGTTAATTCATCGTACATAATTTCTCCATTCCTATCTGTTCAATTACTTATATCATTTATTGACAGTTTTTCTCCCGGCTCGGCACATGATGATTTTCTACCAACAGCCGTCCTTCTTTTTCTTCGGCGACCGACCTTCTTTTCCTTCAGCAGACGCCTTTCTTTTCTTCTGACGGCCGACCTTTTTCCTTCCGGCAGCCAACCTTCTTTTCTTGCAGAGGATGACCGGTCGCAGTCTCTATGCTGTCCCGGTGTGCCCAGCATTCTACAACTGCATTGCGTAGATTACCGCCAGAGACAGAATGATCTGAATAATGGCAAAACGGAATACGGTCTGTGTATTGGACCAGTCCCACACCTTACGCACATGATCATGCAAGGGAGTACGCACATTTTTCAAAATATGAATCTTCAGGAAGCGGAGCAGGGAAACCTTAAGCAGTCCCAAACCTCCGTCCAGAATCAGCACCAGAGCCAGCGGAATAAACAAAAACGGACAGCCGCTCTTTAAAATAGCGATGCTGATGAACAGTCCCATGGCCCGGGAACCCGCATCTCCCATCATCAGCTTACTGGGTGTTGCATTGTACCACAGATAACCCAGAATGCATACGGCAAACAGCAGGATCAGGAAAGAATAGGTCTCATTGACGTCCTTCATACGGTCCACGATATAGATGGACATGATCGTAATGATCGACAGGGTTCCGGAAAGTCCGTCCACACCGTCGGAGCAGTTGGTCACGTTCACGGAGGTCCATACCAGGATCACCGTGAGAATGGCGAATACCACAGGCGGCAGGGTGAACTTTACATGAAACAGTGCCAGCTCCACCACGTTGGAATTATATTTCAGGAACGTGATGGCTACCAGTGCCGCCACGCACAGATCTAAGAAACCTTTTTTGTACTCACCCCAGGGAGTCTTGGAAGCATCGTCCAGAAATCCCGTCATCATGCATACCACGATCAGCAGCAGATAGATCACCAGCTCTGCGCTTAAAGGGGAAAACAGCAGAACGGATGCCACAAATGCCATGACAAAAATAATTCCGGCACCTCTGGGTTTCCCCGCAGACAATTTTCCGTCATGGGCAAATTCTCTTCCTGCATCCTTGGGCAGATACGGACTTAATTTCGCCGTTGCCAGTACCGTCGCTCCAAAAGCAAAAAGGATTCCAAAAAAGCAAGGAGAGAACTGCTTCCCTCCGGCAAGATCATCTGTAACATACTATCCCTCGTTTCCACATGAGATACTCACTTTTGTACTCTCATGCTGTATTTTCTGATAAATTCCGTGACTGTTCACAGGGGCATTCGAGAAATGAACACCTCAGAACAGTCACAAAATATTTTAACACAAATATCCCGGAATCTCAAATAATTTCCACAACAGTTCAGTTCTGAACATTTCTGGGCGCAGAAATCATGCTTGCATGATTTTGCGGGCAAATATGTTCAGGAGCTAAGCGCCAATCTATGAGCAAAGGTAGTCACGAAGTGACATAAAAGCGTGTTAACGCGACTCCCGTGAACGGCGCGGCTGAACTGTTACGTTTGACAGTTTCCCCACGGTGGACTACTATATTCTTATGAACACTTTCTGAAAAATAGCCATAAAAGGAGAAATACTCTATGATGATCCATAAGATCGAACCGCATAAATATTACCCGGAATTCCGAAGCCAGGATCCTAAACCTTCCGATTATCTGCTGTTATTTGACGGAGAAAAGGTCTATCTGCCCTCCCATACAGAAAACAGTGATGTAACGGATACTTCCGCCGGTGCCGGCATCTCTGAGCATCCTCAAGTATATCTTCCTACTTTTGAAGAAGTCCATGGACTCTTGGGAATCCGTCAGCCTATGGAACGTTTTTTTCTGGACTGTGAATATCTCTTTTCCATTGATGACCGAGCATTCTTCCGCAAGACGACGGAGGATGCCGGTGCTCTCATGCTCCCGGAAGAAGACCTCTACGCTTCCGGTGTGTTCCGTAATTTTGAGCCGGAATATCTGGCATTTGCTGGAATCACTGCCACCCAGATCAATCGTTTCCGTCTGGACCGGAAATTCTGCGGCCGCTGCGGACATCCCACAATTCACAGCACCACAGAGCGGGCCTGCATCTGCCCGGAGTGCGGCCAGATTGAATATCCCAAGATCTCTCCCGCTGTCATTATCGCCATCGTGGATACCGAACAGGACAAGATCCTGCTGACCCGCTACGCCGGCGGTTCCTATCGTCACTGGGCACTGGTGGCAGGCTTCGTGGAAGTCGGTGAGACTTTCAAGGGTGCTGCCCGCCGGGAAATCATGGAAGAAGTCGGTTTAAAGGTCAGCGATCTGGTCTATTACAAATCCCAGCCCTGGTCCTTCAGCGATTCCGCCATGATCGGCTTCTTCGCCAAGCTGGAGGGGAATCCTTCTATTACTTTGCAGGAATCGGAGCTTGGCGAGGCTGCCTGGTTCTCCAGAGAGGATGTCCCGGATCTGCCCTCCACTATCAGTGTCGGTCAAGAAATGATCACATTATTCAAGAATGGTGGGGATCCGTTCTGCCAGAGATAATTGATACATTTGAAAGTTTTTCACTTCTATTCCATGATATACCTTGACTTTGTGCCCCCGTGGTTTCATGCCCCGGGGGCTTAATCAGCTTCTTTTCTCTCTGCGCCCCGCTCTCTCGATCTCCCCGGGGCTTAACCAGGCTTCTTTTCCTCTCTGCGCCCCGCTCTCTCGATCTCCCCGGGGCTTATTTAGTTTCTTTTCCTCTCTGCGCCCCGCTCTCTCGATCTTCCCGGGGCTTAATCAGCTTCTTTTCCTTTCTGCGCCCCGCTCTCTCAATCTTCCCGGGGCTTAATCAGCTTCTTTTCCTCTCTGCGCCCCGCTCTCTCAATCTTTCCGGGGCTTAATCAGCTTCTTTTCCTCTCTGCGCCCCGCTCCCTCAATCTTCCTAGGGCTTATTTTGTTTCTTTGCCTCTCTGCGCCCCGCTCTCTCGATCTCCCCGGGGCTTAATCAGCATGCTCCTTATATCTACGCCCCATGTACGCAAAAATCTGCCTTCGACAATAACATTGTCATGAGGCAGACTCCTTTCTGTACTTATTCTCTTCACTGTTTCTTCACCTAGAGCATCGTAGCTGTCATCGCTTCTCATTATCTCAATAATCGGCACTTCTTCGCTACCTTCACTAACAGATATCCCTTCGGGAAGCTGCGAAGCTCCTGCTCCGTGATGCCCCGCATCAATATCAGCATGACAAAATAGACTACAGCAGCAATTACGATCGCAGGAATGACAGAGATCCGCATGGACTTCGTCACCATATACAGACCCTCGTAGATTGCCCAGGCTGCCGCTCCCATAAACGCGGAGGCGAACGCCGGAATGACGAAAGTCTTTACGATCTCCTGCCGGTAGCCTACCGCTCTTCTTACCGCCCACTGGTTCAGCACACACATCATACCGGAATACAGCGTATTAGCGATGGCAATGCTGTACAGATCCAGTCTTGTGAACATCAGAAGCAGCACTGCTGCCACCGTCTGCACCACCAGCGAGATCCCCGCATTGATGATCGGGGTATTGACTTTGCCAAGTCCCTGCAAAATCGAACTGTTCAGAGTCGACAGTGCATAAAAGATAACCGACAGTGACAATGTCATTAAAAGAGCTGCCGCAAGATTCAATTCCTCTGCCGTCTTATTCGTGAACAGCAGACTGATCACCGGCTTCGCCAGTACAAAAAGTCCCACAGCGCAGGGAATCGAGATCACCATGGTAGTCTTCACTGCCAGTCCGATCTTCTCTCTGGCTCCCTTCACATCCCGGGCTGCCATCAGCTGTGCTACGGAAGGGATCATGGCAGAAGCCATAGCAGATGCAAAGGCTATGGGAATATTGGACATTGTCAGGGACTGTCCGGAGAAAATACCATATTTTTCATAAATAGATACCGTATCCAGATTGCGAAGGGACGGATACCATTTGGTGTAGATACTGTTGTTGACCGTACTGCTCAGATTATATACGGCGGTACTTAAGATAAACGGCGTTACTACCATGGTAATGGTCTTGAAGATCTGACCATAGGAGTCCACATGGGTATGCCTGTCATACCGAACTCTGCGCAGGATCATTCCACGATTCAGAGCATAGACTCCCGCCATAAAAAGTAGCGCCACTAATACGCCGACACCTGTTCCCAGTGCACTTCCCACAGCACCGTAGGTTGCTCTCATCACCTGCCCTGCCTGATCCGTCGGAACCTCCATCGTTCCCATAAACATTTGGATCAGAAGATATGCCGCACCTACGCTGACTACCGCATTGGCGATCTGCTCCAGAATCTGTGACACGGAAGTCTGCGCCATGCTCTTATGCGCCTGAAAATATCCACGCAATACTCCCAAAATACCGTAGACGAAGATCGTCGGTGCAAAAGTACGAAGTACCGTAACCGCCGCTCCGGACACGAATAATCCCGCTCCGAAAAACAGAAAAAGGCTGGCTATACCGCCAACCACCAATACATAGATCATGGCTCCATGGAACAATCTATGGGCATTGCGGTATTCCTTCTCTCCCAGCTTCTGTGCAATCGCCTTGGAAATCGCCGAGGGAATACTGTAGGAGGAGATCAGCAGAATGATCGTATAATAGTTATACGCAGACTGGTAATACCCCAGTCCCAGATTCCCAATGACACTCTGTAAAGGGCCCCTGTAAAGGAGCCCTATGATTCTGCTGATGATTCCGGCTGCCGCCAGAATACCTGCCTGCATGATAAAATTGTTCTTGGAACTGTTCTTATCTGCCATATGTTATCTTACCTTATTTCAGTTCTTTATCCGATCAGCCAGTCATACATCTCCTGGTATTTTCCGGCGGATACTTTCCAGGAATAATCTGTGGCCATGGCACGATCCACGATCTTATTCCACTCTCTCTTCCTGTCGTAATAAATATGCTCCGCATAACGGATCGTATTCAGCATCTCATGTGCATTGTAATTCGTAAAGCTGAAGCCTGTACCAGTGCTCTCATACTCATTGTAAGGCTGTACGGTATCCTTCAGTCCGCCGGTCTCTCTGACGATAGGTACGGTACCGTAGCGCAGCGCGATCAACTGACTCAGACCGCAGGGCTCGAACAGAGACGGCATCAGGTAAGCGTCACAAGCCGCATAGATTTTATGGGACAGTGCATCTGAATAATAAATATTGGCAGACACCTTGTCTCCATACTTCCAGTCGAAATGACGGAACATATTCTCATAGCGTTCCTCACCGGTGCCCAGTACCACGAACTGAATATCATCCTGACACAGTTCATCCATCACATAAGCGATCAGATCCAGACCCTTCTGGTCTGTCAGTCGGGATACCAGACCGATCATCATCTTCTTATCATCTACGCGAAGTCCAAGCTCTTCCTGCAGGGCACGCTTATTCTTCACCTTTTCCTTGCGGAAATTCACTGCATTATAGGCTTTTACGATATTTTTGTCCGTCTCCGGATTGAACTCTCCATAGTCGATACCGTTGACAATGCCGCGCAGATCATGGCTTCTTGCACGCAACAATCCGTCCAGGCCCTCGCCGTAGAACGGCGTCTTGATCTCCTCCGCATAGGTATCACTTACGGTAGTCACCGCATCCGCGAATACGATACCGCCCTTTAACAGGTTCGCATCCTTATAAGCCTCTAACTTGTCAGAGGTAAAATAATACTCCGGCAGTCCGGTGATGCTCTGTACCGTCTTCACATCCCATTTTCCCTGGAACTTCAGATTATGTATGGTGATTACAGACTTCATATTGCGGTAGAAATCTCCGCCATGGAAACGCTCCTTCAGGTATACCGGTATCAGACCTGTCTGCCAGTCATGGCAATGGATCAGATCAGGCTGGAAATTCAAAAGCGGTAATGCCGACAGCACTGCCTTGCAGAAATATGCATACTTCTCGATCTCATATCTGGGATCATCTCCATAAGGCTTAAAGCCGCCGAAATAGCTCTCATTATCAATGAAATAATAATGTACTCCGGCTTCCTCTGCCTCCAGAACACCTACATACACATTCTGCCAGTTGAAATCCATGTAGAAATGTGTCACATACCTAAGTTTATCCTTCATCTCCTGCTTCATACAGGTATACTTCGGGATAAACACTCTTACATCAAAATACTCCTTGTCAATATACTTCGGCAAAGATCCTACGACATCCGCAAGTCCTCCGGTCTTGATAAAAGGTACGCCTTCCGATGCGGCAAAAAGAATTTTTTTCATGTAAACCCTCCACATATACTACGGCTTGTATTTCAAAACATAGATTGATTATACCATGTTTACGATTCATAGAAAAGAGGGCAGCGATAATTTACAAATCTTTTAGAGTCTGCGGTTTTGCCTCAGTTTCTGTAAGAAAGTCGGATCCTGTCAGCGATCAACGCGATAAATTCCGAATTGGTAGGTTTGCCTTTGCCCGTGTCGATCGTGTAACCGAACATGGCATCCAGGGTCTCCATGCGCCCTCTGCTCCAGGCAACCTCAATGGCATGCCGAATGGCACGCTCCACGCGGCTGGGTGTGGTCTGGAAACGCTTGGCAATCGTCGGGTAGAGGATTTTTGTGATGGAACTGATCATGGCCGGATCCTCCACCGACATCATGATTGCCTCCCTTAAGTACTGATAGCCTTTGATATGTGCCGGCACTCCGATCTCATGGATCATATCCGTGACATCCTTTTCCAGGTCATGGATGACTTCCTGGGTCTGTTCCTTTTTTTCTGTCGCTTTTACTGTGCTGTCTTTGGCGTTTTTCGTAGAAGGAACCGTGATCATAATTTGGAATTCCTTGTTGGCATTCATCAGATCCCCCAGGATTTTGTATACTTTTTCATTATCCTTTGTAGTTGTAATGTTTAATTTTTCCATTAAACTACCTCCATGACTACAAAACTACTTTTTTCACGTACCGTTCTATTATAAATAGATATGCATCGTAGCTTCAAGCAGAACCCGTCGCAAGATTTTTCCAAATTTCGCAAAAAAGGCGCCCGGAATGAACCGGACGCCAATAAGAGGGAAAATGTATAAGTAGAAAAACTACGAGTAAAGCAAATTAAATTAATGATGCTCTGCCAGAGTGTGAAGTGCTTCCTTGATGGCTGTCTTCACAGTCTCATCCTGTTCTGCATTCAATCTGTGCAACAGATAGGTCTTGGCATATTCGGTGCCGATGCTGCCTAATGCTTTTGCTGCTTCGATACGGATCTTCGTATCCGGATTGTCGATCATGTGGGCAATGCTGTTAACACTGTCTTCATCCTTGATCCGGCTCAGAGCTTCCAGTGCAGCTACCACCACGGTATCATCGGAAGAACTCAGATATTTGATGATCTTGTCGGATTTTCCTTTCTCTTGTAATTTTTGGATCTTACTTAAATCATGTTGTTCCATAAACACGCGCCTCTTTCTTTCTGCCAGCGCGGGGGCGGTAAAATCGTCTCCGGATCATCACTGTATGTCGCCTGTGGTGATTGGCTTTTCTTGATAATGTTATGATAACACCTTATCTGTCAGAAAACAATTATAGTAAAATGAAGGATTTCTAAAAATTCTATAACCTGCTACTCTTTTGCTCAAATAAATCACATCTGTATTCTAATGCCCTGTAGTCCAATGCCGATTTCACATATCCCGCAGTCATATCATTCATTGCTTTCTGCTTAGCTCCTTGTATTCACTTTGTTGGAATATACATTCGGAAAATCCTCTCGAAGCCATTCCACATATTCATCCGAAATACTGTACAATTTGAATTCTTCCATTATACTTCCTTTCTTCGGTATAAAATCATAACCACCGGCTGAGCCGGTGGTTTGTTCTGCCCCTATAAGGGGCTGTTACCGGCACTGGGTCTAAAGACCCGTTGAAAACTCGCCAGCCGCAACATCATTTCTCTGCAGAGCCCTAAAGGGCTCATCTTATTTGCTTTGTTTTACTGGCTCACCCGTAAACGGGTCAATATACTCTTTTAGTGTCATTTGGTCGTATTCCAAATCCTCTTTTAATTGGTTCTGGATATACTCTTGGATCTTTTTCGCATTTTTTCCTACAGTATCTACATAATAACCTCTACACCAAAAATGCCGATTGCCATACTTGTACTTCAGGTTTGCATGCCTTTCAAATATCATCAGTGTACTTTTTCCTTTTATGTAACCTACAAAACTTGCTACACTGATGTTTGGCGGAATCTCTACAAGCATATGCACATGATCCGGACATATCTCTGCTTCCACTATATTGACTCCTTTTCTTTTACACAGCATGCTCAAAATATTTGCTATGTCCTGACGTAACGCTCCATATGCTACTTTTCTTCGGAACTTTGGCGCAAACACAATATGGTACTTGCAATTCCATTTAGGTCAGTTTATAAGGAACTACACGCAGACCACGAAACGGGGGCTGCTGACAACAAATAAAGGCTGAATATCAAGCACCGGGGAAGTGCGAGATATTCAGCCTGTTTTGTTGTCTGGGGTTTCCAAAGGGGCTTACCCCTTGGCACACGGCTTTGCTTGCAAAGTGTAGTGTGTTATACGCTCTGTCGGCGTTGCTGCGAAAATGAGGTTGCCAACCGGGAGGGCAAGCACATTTGAAGCAGCAGGAAAACGGGGCTGTGATTGCGTGGCGTGGAGCCGCAAGCGCAGGACTGGTTTCATCAGCAGACAGGGCGGATATGAAAGCCCCCGTCCCTCGTCCCACGCCGGACTACGGGACAAAATGTCCCGAACCATTTTGATAAGCAAGCGTACTTGTCAACCTTTACCCTTTTTGAAAGAACCACTACCACGATAAGTGTTGACAACACAGGTAAAGACTTGTCCACAGTGTTTGCACCGTACCATGTGAACCATAATTTCATCCGCCCATCCATCTTCGGTCTCTACCTGATTCAACGGGCAAGTGGATTCTTCCTCAAGCAGTTCAAAACCGCCATTTGTCACAAGCTGTTGGATGTATTCGATACACGCCAGATAATCTTTCGGTGCGTTAAATCTCTTCCATTCCTGAATATTATGACAGTAGTCACACATTGCAACTCCCTCCATAACCAAATTTTTCTAAATTTTGAAATGGGCAGGAAGCCGTTTTAGGGCTTTCCCGCCTTGATTGACTATTAGCAAAGACGGGCAGGACTGTCAACGGCGGCGCATTTATGCGCCGTTCATCTTGACCGTTGACTGACACGCTGGCTTTGCTATCCGTTCCTAATCTGTATGTAATCAATATAATTTACGAGGAAGATTTCTAAATAGACTGTCTAATTCTTCATGGGTCATTGCTCTAATAAGTGCCCAATTATCTTTTTTCATAAGAATAAATGGTTCAAGTCGTTTTATGGCTTCGTGGTATTCCATTTGCCCGATAATTCCACCTTGTGGATTTGTAAGGCTAACCATTGTAATAATCCATTCGCTAATTGTCTTGCCCTCTATTGCCCACTGCTCCTCCGGCACGATGGGGAAAAGAGAATCGGTATCTTCTGTAAGCGCAAACCCTATCAAAAGTGTACCATCTTCCTTTTCGTAACACTTAGGATTAGCTTGATATGCTTCTTGTAAAAGTTTTTCAATATCCGGCTTTGTTAGCTTACTATTTTTCTGCGAGTTCTTTTTCTTAAAGAAATTCATGTTTTTGATTTCCTCCATTCTGTAATTTCATATTTATTACTTTCTCCCTCGCTGGGGGTTTGGATTTTTCAGCAAGTCCGACTTCTGTGCAATCTTTTTCAACCATTTCTTTTCTTCCTCGGACAGCTTCTTCAAATTCAATTTAAGCCGCTTACAGATAAACGCCAAAGACGCTTGTTCCGGGTCGCCGTCCTCGCTGGCGACTTCGTCTGCGGTCTGTAAAAAATCTTCCAGCGGGTTGTCCTCCGGGACGCTGAAAAAATCGTCCTTATGTGTTTCCCGCAGGTCAAGAGCTATCTTGTTTATGTCCTGCTGTATCACATAGCGGCAAAAGCTGTCATCATCAATATGGGCGGCGATAAGCTGTCTTAACTGCGGGTCAGACAAGCCGGGATTGTGCTGCTTCATAATGGTTGCGCTTACAGCGTCCACTATGGCGTTTGCACTCTGTACCTGTTTGCCTGCTATACCGTTCACATAGATTTCAAGGTCAGCCATCAGCCGGGGAAAATCCGGGTGTACTGCCAGTTCACACAAGAGGGAATTATCTATCAACCCACTTTTCAAGAGTTCAATCATATCATCACTCAAACGCAGGTCTGCAAGATCAGCGTTTGGGTGATTTCTTGTTTGGGACAGCCCCAGCAGATAATCGGCGGTCACGCCGTAAAACTTCGCCAGCTTGATAATAGCATAGTGGCTGATGTCCTTGAAGTCTTTTGCTTCATAGCTGCCCAGCGCAGACTTGGAGAGATTTACTTGTTCTTCAAGTTGCTCCAGCGTCAGCCCACGCTCCACACGCAGGTCTTTCAATCGTTCTTGTATGGATAGTTCCATGCCCTCCCTCCTTGTCTGCTCAATAAATGGAAATTAGAAATAGGACTTGCTTCTTCTCATATCTGTAACCAAATCCGTATTACCGTCTGCTTCCATGCAGGCAATCAACTTGGGAATATTATTGCGATCCGCAATAATTGCCTGAAGTTCCGATTCAGTTATTCCGACAAGCTGAATAAATTCTGTCTTTCCATACACAGACATCTGCGGTTTCGCTTCTGTATCGTTTACCAATAAAAGTGCAGTAATTGAAGAATTTGCGCCGATGTGCAAGGAGGTTCCATTGCCTTTAATGTATTGATTTGCTTCAAAAAAACGATTAGTTGTATATGTATATCTTGCCAAATTAGACATCATATCAACCACCCACATACAACTTTCTGTGTCATGCTCTTTCAGCTTCATAGTCATTTCATAACCCCAGCCGTTCCATTCGCCACCAAAAGCATCCTCGTCACCGTAAAGAACTGTCATTCCATAAGTAACCAAATGCTTGTAACCTTTCGGAGAATTGTATATGGAAAATCCGTCTAAATATTCATCTCCGCCCATCATTGCTCTTGAAGTCAGAATTGTCCCAAAATGGTCTGGGGTTTGCCCTGGATAAAGTTTCTCAAAGGCGTCATCAATAGCTTGCCAGCCAGGTGAGTAATTTTCATCTTCTTTTATACGAATTAAAAATTCTTCCTTTGTCATATAGTTCCCTCCATAATTCTGATTTTCCGTTCTGTTTCTTCCATTCTACCACAATTCCAAGAGCGTGGAAATAGAGAGTTTTTCAGGCTGATTTCCGACCTTATGGATATACGGGGCAGGCGGTCTTTTAGGTGTAGACTTAGGGTAGTTCATCGATGAGCTGCACCTTGAAAAATGAATGACCGTCCGAAAAGGAATACCCCGGTAGGGGAAGCACCGCAAGGAGCCACTTCGGGACAAAATGTCCCGAAGCTGTGGGGAGCGTGCCAACGCCGAAACAAGCCGCCATTGTCGGGGTCCCCGCAAAGCCGCATGGCTTTGCGGGGAGAGGAGGAGCAGCGGAGCAAGTGAGTTTTGCCGCTTGCGGTGAAACGAACGATACGCAGCTTGCGACGACGAGGCAGGAAGCCTTTTCGGTGAGAGCGGCAACGGAAAGCAAAATGGAGGAAACACATGAGAGATAACCCATACAAACGGCTGCCGCCCATAGAGCGCAGGCCGGACGGTTCCCTTTACCGCATGACACCGGCACAGAGGAAACAGGCAAACGCCCTGATCCGCCGGGAGTGCTGCTGTTATGAGGACGGGAACTGTATGCTCCTTGACGATGGGGACACCCACACCTGCCCCCAGACCATTTCTTTCTCGGTCTGCTGTAAGTGGTTCAGTTGGTCGGTCTTGCCGCAAATCGGGACGCTGGAAGCGGAGATTTTCCGGAATAAGGAGCTAAAACGCTGTGCGGTCTGCGGCAGAGTGTTCGTCCCGAAATCCAACCGGGCAAAATACTGCCCTGGCTGTGCCGCCAGAGTTCACAGGCGGCAGAAAACAGAAAGTGAACGGAAAAGGAGGGCTTGTGTGGACAGTTAGGGGCTGAAAAGTCCTTGATTTACAAGGCTTTGCAAGCACAGAACAGGGGCAGGCAATAGGAACTACCGTCTACCCCCGAAAACGGGCTTCTAACCGTCCACAAAACACGATATGACAAACACCATTTATATCCATCAGCCGGAAAAGGCGGTCAGCTTTACCCGGCTTCCGAATTTCCTTTTTGAAGCCCCCACATTCACACCCCTGTCCAACGAAGCAAAGGTATTGTATGCCTTTATCCTGCGCCGGACAGACCTATCCCGCAAGAATGGGTGGGCGGATGAATATGGGCGGATTTACCTCTACTATCCCATCAACGAGGTATTGGAGCTGCTCCACTGTGGACGGCAGAAAGCGGTGAACACCCTGCGGGAACTGCAATATGCCGGACTGGTGGAAATCCAGAAGCAAGGCTGCGGAAAACCCAACCGCATTTACCCAAAATTCTTGAAGTATGAAAACCGGACGGTATATAGAAATACAGAGATAAAAATATTGATTTATATTCTATCCATTCCCTTCCTATCTGAGATATTTTCTGCGGGATTTTCCTGTGGAAAAGTCCCGGAAAGGAATGGAATGGGGAAAGGAGTTTCATGGCACAACACGCAATTTTGCGATTTGAAAAACACAAAGGCAATCCGGCAAGACCGCTGGAAGCCCATCACGAACGGCAAAAGGAACAGTATGCCAGCAATCCCGACATTGACACCAGCCGGAGCAAGTACAATTTCCATATCGTCAAGCCGGAGAGCCGCTATTACCATTTCATTCAGAGCCGCATTGAACAAGCCGGATGCCGCACCCGCAAGGATAGCACACGCTTTGTCGATACGCTGATAACCGCCAGCCCGGAGTTTTTCAAGAAAAAATCCCCAAAGGAGATACAGGAATTTTTCCAGAGGGCGGCTGATTTCTTAATCGGGCGGGTAGGGAAAGAAAATATCGTGTCGGCGGTGGTACACATGGACGAGAAAACGCCCCACCTGCATTTGGTCTTTGTTCCGCTGACAGAGGACAACCGCCTGTGTGCAAAGGAGATTATAGGGAACAGAGCCAACCTCACAAAATGGCAGGACGATTTTCACGCTTATATGGTGGAGAAATATCCCGACTTGGAGCGTGGGGAAAGTGCCAGCAAGACAGGCAGGAAGCATATCCCCACCCGTCTGTTCAAGCAGGCGGTCAATCTCTCCAAACAGGCAAGAGCCATTGAAGCCACGCTGGACGGTATTACCCCATTCAATGCCGGAAAGAAGAAAGAGGAAGCCCTCTCCCTGCTGAAAAAGTGGTTTCCGCAGATGGAGAATTTCTCCGGTCAGCTCAAAAAATACAAGGTCACAATAAACGACCTTTTGGCAGAAAATGAACAGTTGGAAGCCAGAGCCAAAGCCAGCGAAAAAGGCAAGATGAAAGATACGATGGAACGGGCAAAGCTGAAAAGCGAACTGGACGATTTACAGCGGCTGGTTGACCGTATCCCGCCGGATATACTGGTGGAACTGAAACGGCAGCAGCGGCACACAAGGGAACGGTGATTGATGGCAGAAAACATTTCACGCCGCAGCATGGCGGCACTGCACTTTGAAAATTAAATACGGAGGTACTATGGAGCATATCAGATACAAGAAAGAAACCGAAGTCGTGACTTTTCAGGGAAAGGAAATCACGCTGGAAAATCTCTCCCCGGTGTTCACGCCGGAGCAGGAAGCGGCAAAACGCCGGGAGCTGGAACAGCAGCTTTATGAGGTGTTCCGCAAATATGCCGACAAACGGCAGAGTGAGGAAGCCGGAGCATAAGATTTTCCGAAGCCATCGTTGATTTGCGGGGCTGCTGACGGTATAATAAAGGTGTCAGCAGCTCCGTTTCTTTTTTAAGAAAAGGAGCGACAATATGAATAATCGAATAGACGCAATCTATGCAAGGCAATCGGTAGACAAAAAGGACAGCATTTCCATTGAAAGCCAGATTGAATTTTGCAAATACGAGTTGAAAGGCGGTAACTGCAAGGAATACACAGACAAGGGGTACAGCGGCAAGAACACAGACCGTCCGAAGTTTCAAGAACTGGTGCGGGACATCAAGCGGGGCTTAATTGCAAAAGTCGTGGTTTACAAGCTCGACCGTATCAGCCGTTCCATTCTGGACTTTGCCAATATGATGGAGCTGTTCCAGCAATACAATGTGGAGTTTGTGTCCTCTACGGAAAAGTTTGATACCTCCACCCCGATGGGGCGGGCGATGCTGAATATCTGTATCGTGTTCGCCCAACTTGAGAGGGAAACCATACAGAAGCGGGTAACGGACGCTTACTATTCCCGCAGCCAGCGTGGTTTCAAGATGGGTGGGAAAGCCCCTTACGGCTTCCATACAGAGCCGATTAAGATGGACGGTATCAACACAAAAAAAGCTGGTGGTAAATCCAGATGAAGCGGCAAATATCCGGCTGATGTTTGAGATGTACGCCCAGCCCACAACCTCCTACGGGGACATTACCCGGTACTTTGCCGGACAGGGGATTTTATTCAACGGCAAAGAGCTGATACGCCCCACGCTGGCGCAGATGTTACGCAATCCTGTCTATGTGCAGGCAGACCTTGATGTGTATGAGTTTTTCAAAAGTCAAGGGACGGTCATTGTCAATGACGCTGCCGATTTTACTGGCATGAACGGCTGCTATCTGTATCAAGGGCGGGATGTGAAGCCCAGCAAAAAGAACGACTTGAAAGACCAAATGCTGGTACTGGCTCCCCATGAGGGCATTGTCCCCTCCGACATCTGGCTGACCTGTCGTAAGAAGCTGATGAACAACATGAAAATCCAGTCTGCCCGGAAAGCCACCCACACATGGCTGGCGGGAAAAATCAAGTGCGGGAACTGCGGATATGCGCTTATGAGTATCTTCAATCCCTCCGGCAAGCAATACCTTCGCTGTACGAAACGGCTGGATAACAAGAGTTGTCCGGGGTGTGGGAAAATCATTACTTCGGAACTGGAAGCGGTTGTTTATCAGCAGATGGTAAAGAAGCTGGAAAGCTACAAGACGCTGACAGGCAGAAAGAAAGCGGCAAAGGCAAACCCGAAAATTGCCGCACTGCAAGTGGAGCTTGCCCATGTGGACAGCGAGATTGAAAAGCTGGTGGACAATCTGACGGGGGCAAACAATGTGCTGCTCTCCTATGTGAATGTGAAGATAGCGGAACTGGGTAGGTATGCCGGATGCAGCCTTCCTGTTCCCCGCATTCAATGACCGCAGCACGGACCTGCACAGCACTCTGTATTATTCCAAGGATGCGGAAGAATTAAAGGAGAACTTCGTAGACCTGATGCTCGGTTGTCCGCTTCCTCTGTCCGCCGGTGGTCAGAAGGAGACCTTCCAGACACTGGTAGAAGAGACACTGGGCAATACCTGCGATATCGAAACGGTGAAGAACATTCACGAGAAAATGAATGAGCTTGCCCAGGAACATAAGGAAGATCCCGAACCCGTGGTCCTGGATAAAAATGAAGTAAAGACCATTTTCGCCAACAGCGGCGTGGCCAATGACCGCATGGAGGTCTTCGACCAGTGCTTTGATGCGACGGCCGGAGAAGATACTTCCCTGATGATGACCAATGTCTACAATCCCCGCAGCTTTGAAGTAAAGACCCCGGATGTTGTCATCAAAGTGAATCCCGAGCGCACAGATCTCGTCAACACGAAGCTGGTCGACGGCAGACAGTGCCTTGTCATCGAACTGGACGGTAACATCGAAGTCAATGGCATTGCCGTACGGGCTGCCGGAAGCGGGGACAGGGAAGAATCTGAAGAATAAACCACCTGCCAAACGACAAGAATCGCACAACGAACTTGTGTAAAAAACCAGAAGCAGCCTTACGAATGCAAGCATTCGACAGCTGTCTCTGGTTTTTATTTTTCTCTGAGTCGTTACATCTTAAAATACTGCATGCTCTCCGCCAACTCATCAGCAATCTTCTTCAGCTGTCCGGCACTGTCATATACCTGCTTAAAGGTATCCAGAACCTCCTGTGTCTCGGTATAGGTCTGCTGCGTACTATCTACATTGTCATGCGCAATCTGCGAAAGCTGCTCCACAGCCTCCATGACTTCTCCACGGGACTCAGCCAGTCTGCCGGTACTCTCTCTGATCTGCAGGATACTCTGCATGGAATCTTCAATCTCCTTCAATACCTCTGAGACATTGGCTCTGGTCTCCTGCATGCTTCCACTCTGCTCGATGATTATCTCCTGCATCCGCTGCATGATCTCCATTTCCTGGGCGGAATCTTCCATCAATGCTTTCGTGGTCTCTTCAATCTCGTGACCGGACTGGTTGGACTGTTCGGCCAGCTTCTTGATCTGGTCAGCCACTACGGCGAATCCTCTTCCGCTCTCTCCGGCTCTTGCCGCCTCGATGGAAGCATTCAGGCTTAACAGATTCGTCTCTTCCGCGATTGATGTTATAAACTCCATCGCTGCATTGATTTTCTGAATGGAGGCATTGGTTCTGTCTGTCTGCTCCTTGACCTCTCCGATGATCCGCTCCACTTCTTCATTGATATGGCACAGCTGTGCCAGCGTATCTGCGGTCTTTTTACTGGATTTCTGCATGGAAGCTGCATTTTGGTTCAACGTATCCACTTCTGTGGATGTCTCTGTGATATGCTCTCCCATGATCCGCATATTCTCGGAAGTACTCTCGGAATTTCTAGACTGCTCCGTAGAATTTGCTACCACCTGACTTACAGCGTTCTGTACTTCGTTCATGGTACTGTTGGTAGTGTCTGCCGCATTTCCCAGCGCCCTGGGAAGCCTCCAGCAGACTCTCGGAATTCTGGGAAATTCCCTTCAGGATACCCTTCAGAGTGTCCTTCAGTTTTACGGTAACCCGGGACAGATCTCCGATCTCATCCTTCCTCTTTAACATCTTGTCATCAACCCAGACAGTCAGATCACCCTCTGCGACCTTCCCCATGATACCAATACTCTTCTTGATATTCCGGCTGATGGAAGTGGCCAGCTTCAGTCCCACGCCCATACACAGGATCATCGCCACACATACAGCTGCACCTATGCCAAAGATCATGCCGTTCACTACGGCATCCTTGTCCTCTTTATTCGTACCCACGAATACCATGCCGATGATCTCCGCAGAGTTGTTCTGATAGACCGGCATGAAATAGCCATAATTCATAACACCGTCCAGCGATACAGAATTGCTGAAATATTCCTCGCCGTTCTGTAAGACCTTCTCCACAATCCGCTCTCCTGCCGGAGAATTCAGAATACGATCCCCATTACTATCCAGTGCGGAGGTCATGATTCTGCGGTCTCCGTAGAAAAAGGTTACGTCCATTCCGGTATTGTCTTTGATTCGGTCCACCAGACTTTCGGAATGTGAGATATTATAGCTGCCTTTCCAGATGTCGCCATTACTGGATTCCATATAGTCACCGGTGTTCTGGTCATACGCTGCCAGCGTTGCCGCAGCAGTTCCCTTCAGTCCTTCTTCGATTTCCTCCATCATGGAACTGCGTACCGTCGTCAGCATAAAAAAGATAGATAACAGTCCCAGCAATACTACCGGTCCGATGGTCATTGACAGAATCTTTTTTTGTATACTCATGAAAATGCCCCCTATTCTACCACAGATACAGTCTTGAAATACCAGTTGATACCTCCGGTGATCGTTGCATCATCCAGCGTTGTTCCTTCTTTGCCCACAGTCTCTCCCGTATTGGTCTCGATCACACCGTCAAATACCCCGTTTTCTCCGGATAAAATCTGCTTCTTGGCTTCCTCTACTTTCTCTTTCGTTCCTTCCGCACAGAAATCCGCCAGATCCGTGATGCTCACCAGATTTTCATTCATGCCGCCGTAATAGTTGCTGCCGTCCCAACTGCCGTCAATGACGCTCTGCACTGCTGCCGTATAGTAAGCACTCCAGTTCCATACCACACTGCACAGGCAGGACTGCGGAGCATCCTTACTCATATCCGAGTTATATCCGATACTGTACACACCTTTTTCCTGAGCCAGTGTCTGGGGATATACGGTATCGCAATGCTGTGCGATCACATCACACCCCATGTCGAGAAGCGCCTGGGCTGCTGCTTTTTCCCCTTCCGGATCGTACCAGCTGTTTGTCACCTTTACGTATACCTTTGCGTCCGGATTCACCGAATAGATGCCGAGTGCAAAGGCATCTATACCGCCGGTGACCTCCGAATTGGAAGAATCCATAGCTGCCACATACCCGATTTTATTGGAAGAAGTATTCATTCCCGCCACGATACCGCTCAAATATCTCGCCTGATAAATTCTACCGAAATAGTTGTTGAAATTTTTACCGTTGCTCAGGTAGCCGGTGCCATGGGAGAAGTACACGTCCGGATATTCTTCCGCCATTTCCGCTGTAGTTTCCATATATCCCCAGCTGGTAGTGAAGATGATATTACAGCCTTCATCAATACATTCCTGAATTGCCTGTCTGGTCTCCTGCGTATCACTGTCATTGACATTAATCTTGCGGATGATCTGATCATCTGATAATCCCAGATTCTGCTGCATTCCCTGAATTCCCAGATCATGCGTATATGTATAACCGCTGCCCTCCGCCGGATCCGACAGATGCAATACTCCTACCTTGATCTCCTCCTTTGGAATCCCTGCAGTCTGTGTTGTTGCGCTGCTGCCGCTTTCCGACTGCACCAACTGCGTAGTCCCATTGCCACCTCTTGCCTCATATCCGATGTTTGTAGCATAATCGTCCACTTCTCCGGTATTTCCGCAGCCTGTCAGTAATGCACACCCCAGAAGAATTGCCGCTGCCTTCCAAAAGTTTCCTGTTTTACCTCTTCCCATATACAAGTACCCCTTTCTCCTTTGTAGTCTATGTATATCTCTTATCTCTACCGTCTGATTTCTCAGAATCGGTTGATTCTACAAATATAAACTACAGCCTTCCCTTATTCCCTGCTGCCATGGCAGGTAAAATAAATCACCTGATACTCTTTCGCGATCTCTGTAAGGAACCGCATTGCTCCCTTGGTCCGGTTCTCATCCAGATTCACAAAAGGGTCATCCAGAATCAAAAACGGCTTCTGTTCCTCATACATGGCTTCCACCAAAGCAAGTCTCATACAGATACCGATCAGGTCACGGTTGCCCAGACTCAGGTATCCGATGTCTCTGGGCATATTTCCTTCAATCACCTGTAATCTGGTATTGGCATCCATCTGATAATTTTCGCATTCCGTTCCCGTGAGAATTCTGTAATATTTCCGGAACCCCTGCATGACAGGTTCTGTATATTTCGCAGTGAACGAACTCTTTGCCTGTTCCAACAGATTTTTTGTCATTCCAAGCAATTCATATTGTTTGAGTCCTTCCTCTGTCTTCTCCTGCAACGCTTCCAGCTCTTCCTGCATATTTTCCACAGTATCCCAGGATTCCTGTAAGTCGGAAAGTTGTTTCTGATAGCTGTCAATGGTCTGAAAACGTTCTTCCATACGCTCCGAAAGGACCTGCATTTCATCTGCCAGACTTTCCAGGGATTCCTCTCCCTCCGGGATCTTCAGTGCCAGAAGTGCCGGAATATCCTCTTTCTCTTCAAACGCTTTTATCTCCTGCTCGATTCTCCGATATTCCTGTAACTCCTTCTCATAATCCTTTCTATGACTTTCCAGTTCGGCCAGCTGTTCTTCCGGGTGCTCCTCCGGAATCAGCTGCAACGACATCAGATAATTTTTACCTGTTCTGCCAGCGCTTCGTATTTCTGCTTTTGCTGTAAATATTTCTTTTGTTTTTCCAGTAAAAGCTGTCTCTGTCTGCACTTTCCCGCCAGTTCATGCAATGCTGCAAGATAGTTTTGTGTTTCCGGTACTTCTCCGTATTCTGCAAAAAACTGCTGTAAATCTTTCTGCAGTGCGGCAATTCTCGCAGTCTTTTCATCTGATCCAGCCTGCTTCTGCCGCTCCAAAAGTGCCTCGTAATCTCTTCTCTTATTCTGCAGTTCCACAAGCCAGGAGGTCAGTTCCAGTCCTTCCCGAAGTCCCCAACGAGTGCAGAAATCATCAATCTGTTCTTCCTCTATGCGGACCTGTGCCTCAAGTTCTTCCATTTCCTGTTCCAAATAGGAAAGCTCTGTATTTTCTCCCGTTTGGACTTTGGATCTGCCTGCTGTAAACAACAGTGCCGCTGCCACAGCTGCAATTCCCAGTACGATCAGGACTCCTCCGATCACTCCCTGTCCCAACAGGATCACAGCAAAACCGCCAAGCGATAAAAGAATGCCAAAAAGCAATAGTATTTTTTTCCTTTTACCTGCTTCTTCCTGCTCCCGTAAGCATCTGGCATCTTCCTGTGCCTGTATGGATTGCAGGGTTTTCCGCTGTATTTCTTTCGCCTGCAGAAGACTTTTTCCTTCATTGCGGTTCGTCCAGGCATTTTTTACACTGTCGATCTCCGCCTCCTGTGGCATTCCTTCCGCAAAATATCCGGAAAGCTCCTCTAACCGTCTGCTCTCTTCCCCTGACAGGGCATTTTTTCTTATCGTACTTTCCAGGCTCTCAAGTTCTTGTGCCTCAGCATATTTTTCTTCCAGCCGGGCATTGTCCACCATGGGGAAATTATCTTTACACTGCGCCTGTTCTTCCACTGTCAGGCAATAGATTTCCATTGCCTTGCGGACAGAAATCCCCTGATTGCAGACGGCTGCTTTTTCGCGTAATTCTTCCCCTTTTGGTATCACGCCGTTAAAATAGCTTTCCGCTTCTTTTAAAGTCTGCTGTCTCTGTGCCATTTTTGCACGCAGATCCAGGTACTTCTCTTTTTTCGCCTGTTGATCCTTATAAATTCCCAGTTCCTTTTGTCTCTCCTGCAGTTCTGTCAGTTCCGCAGAAAGCTTTTCTCTCTCCTCGATTGCTGCCTTTTTCCGGGTATCAATACTTTCCATCGTATTCTGTATCTCCTGCCCGTTACGGATCTGCGTCTTCAGTTCCGTAATGCGGTCCTTGCTCTGACGGAGCGATCCGGTCTTACGAGAGGGTGACATGCTGTTTAACAGATCGTTCAACCGCTTGTCCGCTGTCTCAAAATTATTGATATCGTCCGTATTCTCCGCCAGATTCCCGATTTTGGCATTGATGCCGTCCGTAACAAAGGTCTCGCAGTCATTCTGTGAGATAAAAATCGTTCGTTCAAAGGATCCTGCGTCGATCCGGAACAACTCTTCTCCCAGATTTTGTGTAAAATCACTGCATGGAAGATTTGTTTTCGTATCTGTCAGCTGAAATTCATCTTCTGCGCTTTTACTTCCGAAGGTTCTGCGGACAGAATATTGCTTTCCTTCACTTTCGAATCGCAGTTCTCCGCCATAGACGCCCTTTTGCCAGGGACTGTATCTCTTCCTCTCATTTTCCAGCGGGTCTCTCTTCCCTTCATTCCGGAATCCGAACAGCATAACGCGTAAGAATGCTGCCAGTGTGCTTTTTCCCCAGCCGTTTCCCTCACAGACGGTGTTGCAGCCATCTGTAAAATCATATGTAAAGTCACTTAGTTTTCCGAAATTCTCAATGTGACATTTGATCAGTTTCATGCGTCCAGGATCTCCTCTCCGGCCAGTGCCTGCAATCCGTAATGTATCACTGTCGCCTTGTCCTCTTCCGGCAGATCCGCTCTGCCCATGACAGTACGGATAAACTCTCCCTTTAAGGACTTATCCTTTGCAAAAGCAGCATAATCCACCAGATACTCAGAGCTGTCCTTAATCTTCACAAAATAAAAAAGGTGGCTGAACTGATGTAACAGAAAGTCAATATCCTTTTCACTTTCCACATCTATTTTCCCGACCAGTTCATACTTGATCAGACTTTTCTCCGGGTAACCTTTCCCGGCTGTCTCGGCTCTCATCCGTTCCATGATTTCCGTCGTGGATTCACAACCGGTAATATCCACCGGGATGGTATAGAGCTTTCGGGATGCGAAAGGAATAAACGTACTGTCAATTGTACCTGTCAGCTCATCAATGTCAAGCATCACAAATCCATGCTCTCCGCATTCATCAAACCCTCTGCCCTCCAGACAGCCGGGATAACAATAGACGCCTCTCGCATCCAGACGCTCTTTTTTATAGCTGTGGATGTGTCCCAGGGCAAGATAATCAATTCCCTTATTTTTCAATGCCGTCAGATGAATGATCTCCGCCTTATCTCTCGCACTGTATTCCGATTCCTGCCCATGCAGGACTACAATGTTGCATTGATCCACATCCAGTGACAGCGTATTATATATGCTTCCACTGTTTTCCGGTGTCAGTTCCACCCCAGTAACCGCAACTCCCTTACCGGAGGTATTCTCCGTCCCTGAAAGTTCATAGCTTGTCCAGTTGTTCCCAAATAGATGAAGATTCTCCGGAAGTTCCGAAAGACCGGAAGTAAAGCTTCCTTCGTCATGATTCCCCTGTAAGTAATAAAAAGCTATTTTGGGATGTCCCTGAATTAAGTCTTTTACCACATTCCGGGCGGTAGCGGATACGTTTTTCGTATCGAACAGATCTCCTGCGATTATGATCGCCGCCACGCCCTGCTCTGCCCCGTAGGTAACCATATTCTGAAAAGTAGTCAGCAATTCCGTCTTGCGTTCTCTCGCTTTTTCTTTGGTCAGATTTGCACTCATTTTGGAATCCAGATGGATATCCGCACAATGGATGATTTTCATATTGCTGCCTCCTGTATTAACCCTGTAGCACCTGTTTCAAAAGATTGGAACTATGCAGAACCTCATTCGCAAAACCGCATCTGTGATGCTCTCGTTTTGCAGACATATTCATTATATACGAATCTTTGTTCGATTACAACAAAAACGTATCGGTAGTGAGACATTCGGTCTCATTTCCGATACGTTTTATTTACTACCTGTTTCCGTCCAGCTTCAGTAAATCCGAAAAGCTTTGCAAGGGGTATGTTACGAAAGCAAAAGCTGCTGCCTCCCCTAATCCCGCACTGTCGAATCCTCCGGCTTTTGCTGCCAGAATACCGGCTTTTGCATCTTCCACAACCAGGCATTTTCCCGGACACAGCCCCAGATACTGTGCTGCACACAGAAACACTTCCGGGTCCGGTTTTGACCTTGTAATATTGGTTCCGTCGCTGACGGCATCGAAATATCCGGTAAGCCCAAGCCTTTTTAAGATCAGTTTGGTGTTTTTGCTGGAAGATCCTATTGCCAGTTTTCGTCCGCGGCTTCGCAGCGTATCCATAGTCTTCCGGACTTCTTCGGACAAATCCGCCTCGCCCATATTTTGCAGCAGACCTACATATAATTGGTTCTTCTTTTCCGCAAGTGCTACTTTTTGCGCTGCAGTGAGCGGTTCACCGTGATATTCTTCCAGCAAAATCTCCAGACTGTCCATACGGCTCACCCCCCGCATCCGGTCATTGATCCGGTCATCAAAATTAATTCCGAGTTGATCCGCTATCTGTTTCCATGCCAGGAAATGATACCGGTCCGTATGGCAAATGACACCATCCAGATCAAATATTATTCCCTGATAGTTTTTCCTACACATACAGACTGCCTGCCGTAATCAGTTTGCCTGACTTCCTGTCAAAGAGCAGGATATCCTCTCCACCAACTTCGAATTTCACTTCCTGTCCGATCTTGTAAGCAGTATTGCCGAAGACTACACCGGTCAGCAGGAAATCACCGATACGAAGCTTGATCGTGGATTCCATGCCGGTAGGCATGGCACCGTAGATCACGCCGTCCAGTCCTGCGCCATCGTGTAATTGCAGGGCTTCGGGACGTACACCGATGACAAAATCCTCGTTGGTGATCACAGGCGCTTCCTGCAATGCATAATCGTCTTCGTTCACCCTTGCAATATGATATTTGAAAACTTCATCTTTATTCGACTTTTCCACAGATTTCTTATCCTGCATCTGCTCTTGGTGATGCGCTGCCTCATCCGCTTCCTTCTTATCACGCTCTGCGAACCATCTTTGCAGATCCAGAGGTTTTCCGGGAATAAACTGTGCTTTTCTGCCATCCAGAATGGTAACCTCAATATTGCCCTGTGCGTTCTGATCTCCCTTCGCCTCGATAAAGTTGATAGAAGGATTTCCCACGAAATCCGCTACAAACAGGTTATTGGGTCTGCTGTAAACGGACAGTGGCGGCTCATACTGCTGTAAAACGCCGTTATTGATCAGGCAGATCTTCGTTGCCAGCGTCATGGCTTCCATCTGATCATGTGTCACATAGACAAACGTACTTCCGGTCTCTACATGCAGACGCTGTAATTCATATCGCATTTCCAGACGGAGTTTCGCGTCCAGGTTAGACAGCGGCTCATCCATGAACAATACCTGGGGTTCCGGCGCCAGTGTTCTGGCAATGGCAACTCTCTGCTGCTGTCCACCGGACAGTTCTGCAGGATAACGATTCATGAACATTCCGATCTTAACGATACGGGATACTCTGCGTACTGCCAGGTCAATCTCTTCCTTGGAATATTTTCTGACCCTGGTTACTACCTTGCCACCGGATACGACTTCGAATTTCTCGTTAAGTTCTTCCCTTTTTTCCTTATAACCTGCCAGGATGCTGTCCAATTTTGCAGTCAGTTCCTGCTTCTTTTGCTTTGCGGCACTTTCTTTGTCTGCTGCCTCATGGAGTTTGTAATTATACAGCTCCTTTCAGTATAGATAGAAATGGTGTAATTATCGATCAGCTTCAGATAGACCATATCCAGGTCTAATTTTCCCTTTTTATCTCTGCATTCCTCAATGAGTTTTACCAGCTCTCCCGGATTCTCCAGTGCCTTGATCATGCTTTTTAAAGCTTTGGCTTCCTCATCGATCACGGGAAGTTCTTCCTTGATATTTCCCAGTCCGAAGGAGATGTTCTGGTATACCGTCATATTCGGCCATAGTGCGTAGTTTTGGAACAGAAATCCGACTTTTCTCTTATTTGCGGGAACATTGATCCCCGCTTCACTATCGAATACCACCTGGTCTCCGATCTTGATCTGCCCGCTGGTAGGGGTCTCCAGACCGGCGATCATACGTAAGGTAGTGGTCTTACCGCAACCGGAGGGACCAAGCAGAGTGATAAAGGAATTATCCTCCATATCCAGACTCAGATCATCTACCGCATAGAATTTTCCCCAACGTTTTGTAACATGTGTTAATTTGATTTCCGGCATAGTTATTTACCTCCGATACCTTCATCCAGGCTGGACCCGGTCAGTTTATTTACTAAAGTATTAAAGATCAGGATCGTTACGATCAGGATCAGGTTGATGGCGCTGGAGAATGCATACAGTCCCATCTCATCGAAATAATCCAGTGTCGTGGAGAGGATAAAGCCCTGCGTACATAACAGTAAAAACAGGGACAGCTCTCGCAGACAGGTCATGAACGGAAGCATATATCCGTTGATAATGGAAGACTTCTGGATCGGAATGATGATCCGCAGCATCCGCTTGTACCAGGGAATATCCTGGATGATGGCCGCTTCCTCAATCTCTCCCGATAGCTGCAGCATGGAGTTCAGTGCACTTCTGCTTGGCGAAAGGAATGTACTTGATCACGCCTGCGATGATCAACAATGTGTAAGTATTGAACAGGTTGATCTTGTCATTGGAGAACAGGATGAAGAAGGCTGCGCCCACTGCCAGGGATGGCATCAGGTACGGCAGGAATGCCACACCGTTCACGTAATTGGCCCATTTACTTCTCCGGTTCTTGGATACCGCATAACCGATCAGGGTACCGATGGTACCTGCGATCAGAGCACAGCAGACGGCGACTAACATCGTTCCCTTGAAAGCTCTCCAGATCAGCGGATTGTGAAGAATACCGGGCTGTCCGTACAGAGCACCGGCTCCGTTGTTATCCGTCAGCCACCACTTGGTGGTCAGCGCACTGGAATCCATGGTATACAGGAAACTGTAATCTCCCGGATTCGGCAGGAAAGTCTCCAGTGCGAAGGACAGGATCGGGAAAATACTGGTGAAGAAGGTGATGACGATCAGGATGACCGCGATCAGATATTTTCCGACTTTTCCTAAGTTGATCTTGGAGATCTGTCCAGATTTACCGGTAACCGTCGTATAATTTTTACGGCTCTTTAAACTCATCTGGTTCATTAACAGGATCGCCACACCGAAGATCATCATGATGATGGCCAGGATGCTGGCCTCGCCGGTGTACTTGGAGTTCATGGACACGTACTTGGTGGACAGAGTGGTCAGGCCCAGGTAGTGGGGTACGGGATAACTTCCCATGGCGCTTCCGAATACCAGCAGGATCGTGGATAGAATTGCCGGCTTTACCATAGGCAGTGTGATCCGGAACATGGTCTTCCACTTCGGGGTGTCCAGAATGGTTGCCGCTTCCTCCAGATTGGCATCCATGTTACGGAAGATACCGCCGATCAGGATGTAGGCGAAGGGGGCATAATGCAATCCCAACACTACCGCGCTGGGGAACAGTCCCAGACACCACCACTTCGGAAAAGCAATTCCAAAGAGGGATGCCAGCAGTCCGTTGGAGGTTCCGGTAACTGCGTTACTGTTAAACACGTTCTGCCATACCACAGCCAGTGTCCACTGCGGCATGATGTAGGGAAAAATAAAAATGGAGCTTAAATATTTTTTACATTTTAAATTAGTTCTCGTAATTAAGAATGCGAACAAACCGCCGAACAAAATGGAGATCAGGCAGGTAAAGACTGCCAGAAGCACGGTATTTAACAGCGGTGTCCACAGATTTGTTCTCGCCAGTTTACTGGTGAACAGATCCACATAATTGGCAACGGAATATCCGCCTGCCTTTCCGGTAAGATGTGCATCGATGGTGCCCGGATGGATCTTGAAGGTATCCTCGACGATTGCCACGATCGGTGCCACTGTGGTAAAGGTAAGTACGATACCAAACAGAAGCAGAATGATATTTTGCGGCTTGGAGAAATACGTCTTGATCTTGTTCAGAACAATCACCATCTTGCTTGTTTTTTTTGCGGCACTCTGATTCATGGTTAACCTCTCTTCCCAATACAAGCTTATGTCCTGTAGAACCATTCATCCCTGCGAATCAGAAAACTGCTACTTACATGCAGGCATGATGTAGCAGATTTTCTGATTCTGACAGGACGAATAGTCACTCTTTTATATCATATATCACTCATATCACTCAGCAGTATACTTCGGCAACAGCTCGATCCAGCTTCCTACCGTGAAGGATACGGATGCGCAGTACTCAGGATCTTCCAAAGCACCAGTTCACCGTCGGTAGACCACCAGTCAAAGCCTCTGTCGTTCTTGCTCTCATATACCACATTACCGTTCTCATCGTTACCACCGGTGCTGTGCTGATAGGTAGCTTCGATTGCTTTGGCGACTTCAGGGTTTGCAGAATAACCGCCCATGTCTTTGCCCCATGCGCTGAAGCCGTCTTCCGTACAGGTCATGTATGCGATGAAAGCACATGCCGTCCAGGGCAGAGGACTGTTATCAGTAACGAACAAGTAATGACAGTAGCCGTAGCCACCAATTCCCTTATAGCCATCCTGATAAGCGGCAACCTTAATATTGTTCACAGATACACCTGCGGACTCTTCTACGGAGCGCAGCTTACTGTATACTAACAGTCCACACTGATCGGTAGCGGAATCGGATACCAGGGTATTGCAGATAGGTCCGTCATCGGTCTGGGCATTGTAGCTGCCTACCCAGAGTTTGATCCATGCCAGGGCATATTTTCCATCGGCGCCTAAGCCTAAATCATTTGCTTCGGATTCCATCTCATCAATCGTGGGCTGGAAGTAAGCCTGCTCATCAGCGGGTAATGCATTAAAGGCATCCTTTAACATGGCTGCATATTTGTCTTCGGTCAGCATGTACAGGAAGTTCTTACCTACAACTTCAGAATCAATATCCATGAACAGTGCATGGGTATCTTCTGCCACGAAGTCCCAGCAGTTGTCATATACTTTGCTGCCGGTGCAGTTATATTCGAATACTTTATTCAAGGTCTGTAATGCAAGGTAACCGTCCACTGCGTCGGGAGTGGTTCCGTTGGCTTCTGCCCATTCCTTAGGAATAAAGGTATCCAGTATTCCGGTCTGTGTCATCTTGGATTCGATCTGATTACCATCCTGGATCAGAGTCATTGCGAAGGTTCCTTCCGGTTTCAGGGAATCTGCGGTCAGCTGCTCGAAAATCTTGTTGTTCTTGGGCTGCTGCCAGTCAAATTCCATGCTGTAAGAAGGATCAATAGACTGCAGATACTCAATAAACAGGGGTAATGCTGCTTTACCGCGGCTGGAGTTACCCACACCGTAGAAGGTCTTGCCGTTGGATTCCTCTATGGCTTTCTGTGCCAGTTCTTCCAGGGTCATTCCTTCTGCCTGTTTGATGATCTGCTGAGTTGCAGTAAGATTTGCGTCGTCGGCTGCCTCCGGGGTCTTGGTCTCTGCCACCGTCTCGGTTCCGGCTGTCTGTGTGTTGTCTGCGCTTCCAGTTGCCTGGTTCTGTGTCTCGCTGCTGCCGCATCCGGCTAACATACCAACACTCAGTGCACAGATCATAAGTAACGATACTACTTTTTTCTTCATATGCTGTCCTCCCTTGAAACATATAGTTTGTATAACCCTTCATGGTCCACTTACTTGGAATGGGATGTTTCCCACTTCCGTTCTGATGATTCTATTATACGTTGGGAGTTCAGCAATTTGTATAAGGTAAAACTGTTATTATTTTAATATTTCTGATATTATGTATAATATTTCTGCTATTTTCTCGATTCGTTTGTGCAATCTGTTATCTCTTCAGGCTTCTATCTTGATATTCCGAAGGTGTTACACCGACAATCCGCTTAAAGCTGCTAGAAAAATGTGCAATATCACGATATCCCACCTGCTCTGCCACCTCATAGACTTTATTTCTGCAGTCATTTAATAATTTCATGGCTGTCCGCATCCGCACTCTGGTAATATAAGCCGCCACCGTATAATCCGTCTCCTTTTTGAAAGTATGACTTAAATGTCCCTCGCTGATTCCCACATGTTCTGCGATCTCTGACACGCATAACTCAGGATTTTCATAATGTTCGGTAATATAATCCACTGCGGCCATGACGTATTTGCTCTTGTCGCCTTTGTTCAGTACCAACTCCGGAAGCTGATCATCGCCAGCCTTTTCCTCACGTTCCTGTGTCTTTTTCCGTTTATCCAATGCATTATTCACTGCCTGCTCCAGCTCTCCGTCCCCGAAGGGTTTTAACAGATAATCACTTGCAAACAGCTTCAGGGCACTCTGTGCATAGGAAAAATCACTGTATGCGGTTAAAAAAATCACACTGACATCATTGCCTTCTGCCCGCAGTTCCTTCAGCATTTCGATACCGTCCATTTTGGGCATACGGATATCGCAGATCAGCAGATCCGGATGATATTTCCGCACGGCTTCCAGTCCTTCGATTCCGTTGCCGGCTTCCGCCACTACTACGCAGTTCAGTGCCTGCCAGTCTGTCTCCATCACGATTCCCCGTCGCACCAACATTTCATCATCTATTACGATTACTTTGTACATAACCCAATTCCTCCCTGTCTTTTGCACCCTATGTCTTTTGTTTTTCTTTCCTTTTCGTCTTTCCCCTCTGAATCACTCTCTTGAATTATTCTCTTTGCTGCTTCCTTTTCAGGCTTTTTCTCTTCTGACCGGCAGTCGCAATGTCACCCTGGTACCTCCGGATTCCTTACCATCCTTTGTAGTTTGGATATTTCCATCCGATTTTTCCATGTAAATACCGTATTCCTCACCGTAAGTCAGCCTGAGAATGGTGTCAACATTTGATACTCCGATATGTCCCACAAGCTGCTCCTGTCTCCTGTGATTGATTGCCTCCATTAAATCATCCGGAGCTCCGCAGCCATCGTCAGTCACCTCAATGCAGAGTACACCGGTCTTCCCTGTAATCCGCACATGGATATTTCCTTCTTCGCTCTCTTTTAATCCGTGTAACACTGAATTCTCTACAATCGGCTGAATAATCAGTTTCGGGATTACACAATCTTCCAGTCCTTCTTCCATTTCCACGGAATAGGAAAACTTATCATTGAAACGAATTTTTTGGATATCTACATAGCAATTCACCAGCTCCAGTTCTTCCCTGAGACAGATAAACTGCCTCTTGGAGATACTGGTCCGCAGAATCTTGGCCAATCCGGCTGCCATGGTCGCAATCTCCGGAATATGATTGGCCTTTGCCACCCATTTCATGGTATCCAGCGTATTGTACAGAAAATGGGGGTTCAGCTGCGCCTGCATCATGGCAATGTGAGATGCATTAAGTTCTTTCTGCTTCTCTATCTTCTCCTGCACATTCTGTTCCAGTTCATTTGCCATGATATTAAAATTCCTTGACATCTGCCCCAGCTCATCTTCTCTGTCGGAAGCGATCCTTACAGTCAGGTCTCCCTCCTGCAAAGTGCGCATGGCAGTATTCATCCGTTCGACGGGGCGCGTCATATTTCTGCCTACATGGGATGCCACACCTACACACAATAAAATACTGATGATCAGCATTACGGTAAGTACACTGTACATGGAATTCAGTACTTCCGTGGAAAATACACTTGGACATGCCATTACCGTATATAATCCGGTATTTCCCAAAGGTTCTATCAATAATTCTCCCGCACGATAACCCCCCAGTAACTTATGTCCTTTCATCAGTTCTTCTCTAATTTTGTCTGTCTGCAGATTACCGCTTTCAAAAATCGTTCGCCAATAGGTATCTAAAAAGGCGACTTCCGCCTTACTGTTTCCGTTATCATAGAGCAGTTTTTCAAAGTTTTCCGCCCGCATGCCGATAACGATGTAGCCCTCTAAGGTATTCTCCTTCCCAAGCAGTTTCCCTGCAGCATACATCAAAATATCTTTATCATTAGGCTCCGCCCTGCGCAGAACCAGGTTTTCTTCACTTTCTTCGACGGCCTTCAGAATGCCCCAGTATACCGGCAAATCTGTTCCGGCATTTCCCTGAGCCGTGGTATAAATACATTTTCCGGTTTTATCATACAGGTCAACCTGCGCATACTCCCGCAGCCCTGACACTTCCCGGTAAAATTGCAGATAGATCTTACTCTTTGACCAGGAATCCTCTTCATTGATCTGCCCCACGATTTTACTGTTCGCATTAATGCTTTCTACTGTTTCCTCGAAATTTTTAAAAAGATGAAGCACACCGGCATCTATTTGTTCTGCCTGCTCTGTCACTCTTTTTTCATAATCACTGTTGATCTTCGTCTCCATAGTCTGAATGAGAGATACGCCGAACAGCAACAAAGGGAACAGTGCTACCACAGCAAAACAGAATAACAGTTGTCTGTGAAATGACTTTTTTATCCATTTTTTCATCTGTTTTCCTCTTGTAGTCTCTCCCACGCAGTCAGGATATTTTCTTTTTCCCGTGCAGCCCATTGAATATCATAATCAATTGCCTTTAACTTATTTTTTTCCTGAATTGCGTATTCATCCATATCATTTCGAACTGTTCTGCGGAAAAATTTTTCTTCCACAAGTCTTTGTACATCAGTACTTACCGTAAACTCCAAAAAAGCTTTTGCGTTCTCCGGATGCCTGCATCCTTTTACAATCGCAGTTGCATCCGGAATCGCACTGGTTCCGTCCTGCGGATAAATTACAGTAATGTCCTCTCCTTCCAGGATTTTCTGCCTGGCCATGCCTTCACTGGTGATTCCCACCAGCCTCGTTCCTGCGTTTACTTCCTCCAATACTTCCCCGGATGATGCAGAAACATTGCCATCCAAGGTATCACAGAAGTTGCGCAAAATCGTCTCCTCATCTTCACCCAGTACTTGCAGCATAGTGCAAAGTGCTGTATAACTGCTTCCCGACTTTGTTGGATCCGCAAATGCAATTTTCCCTTCCCAACGATCTGTCTGAAGTTCTGCCCAGGTCTTAGGCGCAGCTACAGGATAAACCAGCTTATTATTATAGATAAAAACAGTCGGTAATACAGAAAAAGGAGTGTAGACATCTTCCTCTGCGCGATATTGCTCCTGAATCCGTTCCGCCTCACTGACCGTGTATGGCTGAAAATAATCTCTGCATTCTTCAAAGCTTTCAATTCCACCGCCAAACATAACATCAAACGTCCCCGGCTCGTCTTGCTGTAATTCATCAAAAAGTGCTATCGTATCTCCTGCCTTTAATTCCACAAAAATACCGGTACGTTCCTCAAATTCTTTAATGATCGGTTCGTATACATCCTCTTTATGCGAAGTATAGATAACAAGCTTTTTATCTTCCGGAATCTGATAGATTTCTTCCTGCGTCTGACTACATCCGGTAAGCAAAAGCATTACTCCTGCCATTGTCAGAATGCCGGCAATTCTGCTGCATTTCTTACTCATTGTCCCCATATTTTACCCTTATTCTTCTCTTCCTTTTTTAATTTGGTACCTTCGTCCATTTTTCTACTTATGAGGTACCACTACTCTCTGTCATCTGGCAAATCCTAAGCATCCGGTCGTACTGCACATACATTTTCTGCACTTCATTTTCCAAAATATAGTAGTGACGAATATACGGAACAAGCAAAATCAGAATCACAACCGGAAGTAAGAGTGAAAAAAGCCTGTCGGAAATCACGTTCAAAAAAATTGCCAGCATCTCCAGTAGTGCAAAAGTCACTGTCACAATCAGATGAATCAGTCTCTCATGTTGGAAAAATCCTATCTGGTTCAAATGTTCTTCCATCTTGTCACGCAAAATTTCCTGTGAAACTTGTGCGCTCTGTTCCGTTTTCTCCAACCATTCATCAATACTTTTTCGGTATTGCAAAATCCGCTGTTCCATGGTGTACCTCACCTTTCCGCTTCCTGTATTACTACATCATACCTATCTTTTGGCTGTTCGTCAATGCGCCCGGAAACTAAAAAACGCCTCTATGCATACGCATAAAGACGTTTTTCTTCATTTCAAACATAAAAATGGGGCCTATAGGGCTCGAACCTATGACCCTCTGCTTGTAAGGCAGATGCTCTCCCAGCTGAGCTAAGACCCCATAAAGATTAATGAAAATCTTTAGCGACCCAGATCGGACTCGAACCGACGACCTTCGCCGTGACAGGGCGACGCTCTAACCAACTGAGCCACTGGGCCATATTTATTATTTATCTTATGAAAATGAACTGCTTTCAGTGGACCTTCGGGGACTCGAACCCAGGACCGACCGGTTATGAGCCGGTTGCTCTAACCAACTGAGCTAAAGGTCCGCAACCCTTTCGGGACTGATCTGTGATCAGATGACTCCAACGGGAATCGAACCCGTGTTACCGCCGTGAAAGGGCGATGTCTTAACCGCTTGACCATGGAGCCGCAATATTTATTTTCTTATGAAAAAACTCCCCGAGTAGGGCTCGAACCTACAACAACTCGGTTAACAGCCGAGTGCTCTACCATTGAGCTATCGAGGAAAATATCTTTGCGTAGCAAAGCCATTTAAGAAAATGCTACGCATTTTCCGTGCATTGCCAAGCTACTTATAAAGGGAATTTTGTTCCCTCAAAACCGAACACTGAAATCTCATCTTTATACCCTAACTTACATCCTTTTCCTATCCAAAACCTTTGGTCAAGCCCTCGACCGATTAGTAAATGTCAGCTGAACACATTGCTGTGCTTACACCTCATTCCTATCTACCTCGTAGTCTTCAAGGGGTCTTACTCATTTCTGAGGGATATCTCATCTTGAGGGGGGCTTCACGCTTAGATGCCTTCAGCGTTTATCCCTGCCGGACTTGGCTACTCTGCCATGGCTCTGATAGCCAACAGATACACCAGTGGTCCGTCCATCCCGGTCCTCTCGTACTAAGGACAGCTCCTCTCAAATATCCTCCGCCTGCGCCGGATAGGCTCCGATACCCTTTCGGAGGCGACCGCCCCAGTCAAACTCCCCGCCAGACATTGTCCCCCACCCAGGTCATGGGTGCAGGTTAGAAATCCAATACTGCAAGGGTGGTATCCCAACAGCGACTCACATAAAACTGGCGTTCTATGCTCAACGTCTCCCACCTATCCTGTACATACAGTATCGAATCCCAGTATCAAGCTGGAGTAAAGCTCCATGGGGTCTTTCCGTCCTGGCGCAGGTAACCAGCATCTTCACTGGTACTTCAATTTCACCGGATGCATTGTCGAGACAGTGCTCAAATCATTACGCCTTTCGTGCGGGTCGGAACTTACCCGACAAGGAATTTCGCTACCTTAGGACCGTTATAGTTACGGCCGCCGTTTACTGGGGCTTAAATTCGAAGCTTCGTTGCCTGACTTCTCCTCTTAACCTTCCAGCACCGGGCAGGCGTCAGCCCATATACCTCACCTTTCGGTTTCGCATAGACCTGTGTTTTTGCTAACTCTGCGGCCCTGCTTTCACAGGGCACCCCTTCTCCCGAAGTTACGGGGTCATTTTGCCGAGTTCCTTAACAATGCTTCTTCCGTCGGCCTTAGGATTCTCTCCTCATCCACCTGTGTCGGTTTACGGTACGGGTATGTGTATCACAATAGCGGCTTTTCTTGGCACATGGCTCACATGCTTCCCTACTCTAGTTCGGTCCACATCACGTCTTCGGATTGTAAGGAAGATTTGCTGTCCTTACTCCTACCCCGCTTGTACCGGTTTTCTCTTTCCTGGCTCATGCTCTCCACATGCGTCCCCACAGTTCTGGGTACACATAGTACAGGAATCTCCACCTGTTATCCATCGACTACGTCTTTCGACCTCGCCTTAGGCCCCGACTTACCCAGAGCAGATCAGCTTTACTCTGGAAACCTTGGATATTCGGCCGGAAGGATTCTCACCTTCCTCTCGCTACTCATTCCGGCATTCTCTCTTCTTAGCACTCCACTGCTCCTTATCGGTACAGCTTCGCTGCGCTAACAATGCTCCTCTACCACTCCTAAAAGGAGTCCTAAGCTTCGGTGTCGTGTTTCAGCCCCGGACATTTTCGGCGCAGGACCTCTCGACTAGTGAGCTATTACGCACTCTTTGAATGTATGGCTGCTTCTGAGCCAACATCCTAGTTGTCTTCGAAATCCCACATCCTTTTCCACTTAACACGCACTTTGGGACCTTAGCTGTAGGTCTGGGCTCTTTCCCTTTTGACCACCCAACTTATCTCGTGCAGTCTGACTCCCGTGCATCACCTTTATGGCATTCGGAGTTTGATAATCTTCGGTAGACTTTGACGCCCCCTAGGATATTCAGTGCTCTACCTCCACAAGGTTAACACGAGGCTAGCCCTAAAGCTATTTCGAGGAGAACCAGCTATCTCCGGGTTCGATTGGAATTTCTCCCCTACCCACACCTCATCGCCACCCTTTTCAACGGATGTGCGTTCGGCCCTCCATTGCCTTTTACGGCAACTTCAGCCTGGACATGGGTAGATCACCCGGTTTCGGGTCTACGTACACTGACTAATGCTTCGTAAGAAGCTATGCGCCTGTTAAGACTTGGTATCCCTTCGGCTCCGCACCTTAAGTGCTTAACCTCGCCAGTAAACGTAACTCGCCGGACCGTTCTACAAAAAGTACGCGGTTGTACTCATATGGTACTTCCACAGTTTGTAAACACAGGGTTTCAGGTTCTCTTTCACTCCCCTCCCGGGGTCCTTTTCACCTTTCCTTCACAGTACTCTGCTCTATCGGTCACTAAGGAGTATTTAGCCTTACGGGGTGGTCCCCGCTCATTCCCACAAGGTTTCTCGTGTCTCGTGGTACTCTGGATCCTGCTCTGCTTCTTTCCGTTTCGCCTACGGGGCTCTCACCCTCTCTGGCCGGTCTTTCCAGAACCGTTCCGCTACAGTCAGAAGTCATAAATGCAGTCCGAACCCCGGAGTGCACGCACTCCGGTTTGGGCTCTTTCCATTTCGCTCGCCGCTACTTTGAAAATCGAGTTTTCTTTCTCTTCCTCCGGCTACTTAGATGTTTCAGTTCACCGGGTTCCCTCCGTACACCTATGGATTCAGTGCACGGTGACTGAGGTATGCTCAGCCGGGTTTCCCCATTCAGAAATCTACGGATCAATGGATATGTGCTCCTCCCCGTAGCTTATCGCAGCTTATCACGTCTTTCATCGGCTCTTAGTGCCAAGGCATCCACCCTGCGCTCTTTTTAGCTTGACCTAATAACTGAGCAAGCGATTAAAACTTTTTTCATGACCCGGTGGGCGCTTGCGCACACAAGGGGCTTGGAAAAACGTTTTAAACATTTGCGAAGCAAATCTCATTTTTGTTCCCGCCAACCAGTTCTTCACATCTAGCGTGATGTTACTTTAGGCTTTGTTTCGTTTTGCTTGTTTGATCTCACAATCTCTGCAAGATCCCTCGGATGTCTTGTTATATCGTTTTGCAAACTTGATATAATAGATTTTAATTTCAATATTCGGTTTTCAAGGAACAAACCTGACACTAAAGTGTCAGCTCTAAGAGAATACTTCGTATTCTCCGTTCGACAAATCGGTTAGTATTTGTCGACTGGGCTTAAGTGGACTCGAACCACCGACCTCACGCTTATCAGGCGTGCGCTCTAACCGGCTGAGCTATAAGCCCTCAGTTAATAGCCTGTTACTCGATTTCAACGTGGGCTTCATGCTCTCGCGCAAGTCGACTCTGTCTGCCAACGACCTCACGCTTATCAGGCGTGCCCTTGACTCTAAGGCAGGTGCTCTCCCAACTGAGCTATAAGCCCCCATTTGAATCTGGCAGCCACCTGCTCTCCCATACCGTCTCCAGTATAGTACCATCGGCCGCTTGGGTCTTAACCATCGTGTTCGGGATGAGAACGGGTGTGTCCCCTAAGCGCATCGCCACCAGAAGTGTTCTTATTTCGGATTTCTTCACCGGCGATGCGCTTTGCGCATAACCACCAGCTCATTATCCTTTTTCTTGATTTACCTCTTTGGCAAATCAACAGTAATGCAACCCCTACTTCTTCCATTTCCTTAGAAAGGAGGTGATCCAGCCGCACCTTCCGATACGGCTACCTTGTTACGACTTCACCCCAGTTATCAGACCTGCCTTCGGCGGCTCCTTCCTTGCGGTTAGGTCACCGACTTCGGGCATTTCCGACTCCCATGGTGTGACGGGCGGTGTGTACAAGACCCGGGAACGTATTCACCGCAGCATTCTGATCTGCGATTACTAGCGATTCCAGCTTCATGTAGTCGAGTTGCAGACTACAATCCGAACTGAGACGTTATTTTTGAGATTTGCTCTGCCTCACGACTTCGCTTCTCTTTGTTTACGCCATTGTAGCACGTGTGTAGCCCTGGTCATCTTTATCTTACTGCCCAACATCTCACGGCTACTAAAGATAAGGGTTGCGCTTCGCGTTGCTTCGAATTAAACGTTGCCCCGGACTTAACCCAACATTTCACGACACGAGCTGACGACAACCATGCACCACCTGTCTCCTATGTACCGAAGTAAAACCGTCTAACGGCATTGCCCCTTATTACCGCGGCTTGCCGGCACGTAGTTAGCCGGGGCTTCTTAGTCAGGTACCGTCATTTTCTTTCCTGCTGATAGAGCTTTACATACCGAAATACTTCTTCACTCACGCGGCGTTGCTGCATCAGGGTTTCCCCCATTGTGCAATATTCCCCACTGCTGCCTCCCGTAGGAGTTTGGGCCGTGTCTCAGTCCCAATGTGGCCGTTCACCCTCTCAGGCCGGCTACTGATCGTCGCCTTGGTGGGCCGTTACCTCACCAACCAGCTAATCAGACGCGGGTCCATCTTGTACCACCGGAGTTTTTCACACTGCTTCATGCGAAGCTGTGCGCTTATGCGGTATTAGCAGTCGTTTCCAACTGTTGTCCCCCAGTACAAGGCAGGTTACCCACGTGTTACTCACCCGTCCGCCACTAACTTACATATCGCTAGGCTTCAATGTAAGTCCGTTCGACTTGCATGTGTTAGGCACGCCGCCAGCGTTCATCCTGAGCCAGGATCAAACTCTCATGTTAAAATGGTGTTTGTGTCCTGCCAGTTTTATCTGGCATTGTTTACTGTTAATTCGGGTAGCTTGTCAATCTTTCGATCAACTTGCTTGTTCTTGAATTTCTCTGAAAATCTTGGAATTTTCAGGGTTGCATTACTGTTTATTTGTCAAAGATCATAACCTCTTGCTCCGCAAGAGCTGTGTTCCTTTGCTGTTGTTTTCAGCGACAGCTTTGATAGTTTATCATAACCATTTCTGTTTGTCAACAACTTTTTTCAAGTTTTTTGACTTTTTACAACAGCCAACGGAGAAGGAGGGATTTGAACCCTCGCGCCGCTATTAACGACCTGCACCCTTTCCAGGGGTGTCCCTTCAACCTCTTGGGTACTTCTCCAGATAGTTGATTCTAATAATCTATATAATTATCGGCGGCACGAATGCCTAGCGGAGAGAGTGGGATTCGAACCCACGCGCCCTTTCGGACAAACGGTTTTCAAGACCGCCTCGTTATGACCACTTCGATATCTCTCCGAATGTGTGTCTTAAGTCTTTGTCATCTGTGTTGCTCACCTGACGACAAAAGCTATTCTAACAAAAAGGTTTGCTATTGTCAACACATTTTTACACAATTTTTATTTTATTTTTTTAAGATGAGAAAAAGCCCATTTTATCACGTTTTTGGGCTTTTCCTCTTTTTGCTGAATACAGTTTTTTCTATGAATTGTGTCTGTTATCATGTAATTGTTACAAATATTCCTACTATTTGCTTTTTACCACTGTCTGCTTTTCCCTGCAAGATACAACTCCCAGTCCGTCATATGATTTTCCATATTAGTGATCAGAACCACTTTGCTGTCATTCTCAGAGTAGGTCACTTCTCTCTGCCACTTGTAAAAATCCGGTCCGTCTCCCAGATTTCTCGTATAGCCCATCAGGCGTTTCAGGCAGTAAGCTGTCTCCTTCACATCCGTCAGGCAATCATTGGCATAAAAGTCTTTCCATTTTCCGTGTTCCCGATCCCTCATGGCGCTGTCCGCCGCTTCAAATGCTTCTGCAGCATTACCCAACAGGAAGAAGGCCTTCTTATATTCCTTCCGTTCATATGTTGCAAATGCTTCTGTAAATAAGGTAGCTCCCTGTAGACAATTCCGGTGGATTTTCACCTGCAGCAATACGGAATCTTTCCATAATTCATTTTCCCCAACGGTAAGGCCGCGCTCATACAGACCCTCAAGCTGTTTTCCCGTCTGCAGACATTTTCCTGTAAACCATTCCATCTGTGCAGCAAAGGTATCCTTATGAATACACCAGAACAGTTCTTCCACCGGTTCTGCAGCTCCGTTCTTCATCCAGCTATAGATAAAATCCCTCACAACATAATTATAGAATTGTTCTCCGGCATGCTCATCCTCTTTCTCTCCAAAGGGTAACATAGCCCTCGGATAATCGCGAATGCAGTCTTCCATAATGGAAAGCTGCGCAGTATCATTCTCCGCCCCATAGTATTCGGTGACATAACGCTTTCTATGCTCTTCTGCCGACAGAGCATCCTGTTTCCACAGATTAGCAATAAAAGAAAGAGGATATACATGCGGCTTAATATTGGATGCATTGACAAGCCACAGGTCCGTAATTCCATGCCTCAGAGCATCCGTAAGCTCTTTTTCCACGAACTCCATGGAATTAGGCAGCATGGTAATATGGTTGGCCGCCTGTAAATCATAGAAGGATACATGATAATAGGTGCCATGCCGTCCCTTATCTCCTTCCTCCGGCAACGCTGACACTCTGGGGTTATGATTGCCTTGACGTCTGGATACCATCTTGCCGTAACCGTTGTCTGCCCAGATCAGGATCACATCCCCCGGAATCTGCAAACAGCCCTCCCGATATAATTCCAGAATTTCACCGTACAGATTTGTGCAGAACACTGCGTCCGGAATCTGTTCTCTGACCATTGCATATTGTTTCTTCATAATATTGCTGATCAATTCTCCCCGCTTCTCGGAAGTATCAAACGCGGAATCATTTTCCCAGAACGGTACATCGCCCTGTCCCCGGAAGCCAATATTCCAGATGACTTCCTCGTCCTTCTGCCTTTCAACAGCTTCCTGCCAAAGCTTATCGAACAGGTCTCCGTGTTTCAGATAGGAGGGTTTCAGATCCGGATAAGCCCGTAGGAACATTTCCGCTCCCAGTGGTTCCGCATGATGATGTGTAACCATAAGTCCCATATTTGACGCGATAGGAGCGTAAATTCTGGAGTTCTTATCCGTACCAGGGATCACCAGATTGCCACCACAGCGGAGCAGCGCTTCAAACACCATTTCCCATGGATAGTCTTTTGATACTCCGGCTGTCCAATGGCTGATCAGTACTTCGTCATTGATAAACCATCCACGATACCGGATTCTGTCCGGCTCCGAATGGTATATCCCACAGGGGATCTCTACATAAGATTTCACTTCCATCTTCTGATCATTCCAGAACCAGAAAGGCAGCACTCCAAGGTAGGTTTCACTAAGGTAATTTAATGCATAGATAAAAGAACGGGCATCCGCTCCGTAGATCGTAATCTCCTGTTCTGTCACTTCCAGCTCATATTGTTCCGGTTTCAGATCTTTTTTGCACAAAATGATCCTGTTTCTATTCTTGACTATGTCAGTCAAAGTCTTTTCCATGTCTCTCCGGAGTCGCTCACAGGCAAGTTCTACGGCTTTTTCTGTTACGGCATCCGAAAGTAAGGTAGTGTTTCTACTTAACTGAAATGGGTTCATGCTCTTCTCCCTCTGTCTGTCATAATGATAGCAACATTATAAAAAAATGGGGTTCTTGTATCAAGATACAAAAAAGCCCGTTTCACTGACAAAATTTGTCTGCAAAACGGACTTTTTGTATTTTCATAATTGTCTGCAGGATTACAGTTTCAGATCATCCAGCAGCATCTCTGCATAGATTCCACCGATCTCTTTTAACCCTCTGGCGATCAGCGATGCGAAATTCACAGCACCGTCATAACGCAGGTGGGTATTATCCTCGGATTTCTCCGGGTGATTCTTATACTCGCCCTCCGGGAAGAACATATACCATCTTCTGCTGTTCTTCTCTCCGGCTTTTTTAACTCCATACGGCTCATGCTGTAGAGATCCACCAGAGGAACATTATTTTTCTCCGCGGTCTGCTTCATAGCAGCCACATAATCGGAATGAGCTCCGATCCCCAAGTGTTTCTCATCCATAAAGCATCTGCGCTCTAAGGGAGTGATCAGCACCGGATAAGCGCTATGATCTTTTGCCACACGGATAAAGGTTTCAAGATTCTCCATGTAAGTGGAAAAAGGCTCTGTATATCTGGTGGGATCCTCTTTTTTCTCGTCATTGTGTCCAAACTGGATAAACAGGAAATCTCCTGCACCAATTTTCTCCTCTATGGCTTTCAGTCTCCCCTCGTCCATAAAGCTTTTGGTGCTTCTGCCGTTCTTGGCATGATTGCATACCTGATATTCCGGCTTTACAAATAAAGGAAATACCTGACCAATGCCTGTCTGCGGATAGGTCGTATAGTCATTGGTCTGGACCGTGGAATCTGCAGCCCAAAAAATTCTGTTCATTTCTGCCCTCATTTCTGCGCTTCCCCTGCGCATCTTTTCTTGTGGAATTTACTCACAGATACAGCACAAGGGAAACCGAAGTTTCCCTTGTCTAAGTCTAAATACGTGTGAGAAGAAAATCACTCCTTAACCGCACCGATATTAACACCCTTTACGAAATACTTCTGCAGGAAAGGATACAATGCCATGAAAGGAAGGATTGCACATACGATCGCTGCATAGAACAGAGTGTTCTGTGATACTGAATACTGCGTAGTAGGGGTATCACCATCCATGATCATATTACGTAACTGATACTGGAAGTTAACCTGATCAGGATTGGTAATATAGATCTTAACGGTAGAATAGTCATTCCATACGGTAACTGCGAACATCAGGCCGATGGAAGCCAGGGCTGCTTTGGACAGAGGAAGCACGATCTTGAAGAAGATTCCCATAGGGGAGCATCCATCGATCTCGGCCGCCTCGAACAGGCTGGCAGGTATTCCTTCGAAGAAGTTACGCATCAGTACCAGGTTGTACACGTTCATACCGTGCTTTACCACCAGGATCCACATGCTGTTAACCAGGTGTAACTGCTTCATTACCAGGTACTCGGGGATCATACCACCGGAGAAGATCATGGTAAACAGAAGGAAATATGCGAAGAAGTTACGTCCGGGCATATCAAACTGGATCAGTACATAGCCACCCAGGGTGGACAGGAGCAGACCAAGGAACGTACCGAGCACGGTTGTGATCACGGAGTTGATGAACGGTCTGTAAAGTCTCTGGGTATGAATGATGGTCTTATAGCCATCTAAGGTAAAATCCTCCGGCCACAGTCTGAACTGGTATACACCCACAGCATTGAAGGAGTCTACTACTACCTTCCAGATAGGTACCAGAACCAGGAGGCCGATGAGAATAAATACGATGTAGTTTACAATATCGAATACATGAACCTTTTTCTTAGGTTTACGATAAGCTGTCTTTGCCACGTTTAACACCTCCTATACAATGCCACGGCCACGGGTCTTCTTACTAGCCCAGTTACATATCAGTACCAGTACACAGCCAACCAGGGACTTGAAGAGACCAACTGCTGTAGAGTAACCATAGTTCGGCAGAGCGATTGCGAATGTCTGACGATAAATATAAGTAGAAATAACATCAGATACGCTGTATACCGCATTGTTGTACAATACGAATACGGACTCGAACATATTCATAACCTTAGCAAGGTTCAGGATCAATACAGTGATAATAGTATTGGACAGTGCAGGCAGCGTTACGAAACGCATCTTCTGCATACGGGTTGCACCGTCGATATCAGCTGCTTCATACAGCTCCGGGTTGATACCTGCCAGAGTAGCCAGGAAGATAATGGTTCCCCAACCGGTCTCTTTCCAGATATTGATAATGTAGAAGATCGGTCTCCACCATGCAGTGCTTGCCAGGAAATAAATTCCCTTGGCATCCGGTGCCAGGATGCCCCAGTCACGCAGCATTCCGTTTACCAGACCGGTAGAGGAGGGAGACAGGAACAGGCTGAAGATAGATGCAACTACTGCCCATGACATAAAGTGGGGCAGATATATAATAGTCTGCAAAGTTTTCTTTGCAAAGAGATTTCCCATTTCATTTAAGAAGATTGATACGATAACCGCAGTGAAGGTCGTGATCAATAACTTCATGATACTCAGTTCCAATGTGTTCCTGAATGCACTCCAGAACGCATCGGTCTTAAACATACTGTAAAAGTGCTTGAGTCCCACAAAAGTAGGAGCACCTACGGGCTTGTAATCGTAGAATGCATAACGAATACCAAGCATGGGCCAGTAATACATGATCAAAATAAATATAAATACAGGCAGGAACATTACATAATAGCCTCTGTTATTCCAGATCCGGAGACCCAAAGGCTTGTGACGTACTTCTACGCCGGTGGATGTGGTGATTTTCTTTTTCTTGCTCATACCATCCCTCTTCCTTTCAACTTCATCTCACACATTCTTTTCTCTCTAAAATATCCTGTCCCATGGGCTTTGTATCCCGATGGGACAGGATAATTATATCATATTTTGCAGCTTCCGCTACTCTATTACGGTCTCAATTACTGATTCAGTTCAGCTAAGCACTGATCAATGATACTGCCAACAGTGTCAACGTAGGTCTGCATAGCTGCATCTACATCGCCGCCATCAACTACTACAGAAGTGATAGCTGCCAGCTTAGCATCATAGATGGTACCGGACTCGTTGGTGTAGGTCTCAGAGGTAGGAGACTGAGGAGCATCCTTGCAGTTCTCGGTGAAGAACTTGTTACCTTCTGCAGCCAGGCTGGAGATATCGTTAAAGCCGTTGTCCAGAGAGCAGATAACCAGAGCGGGATCCATAGCGTTCTTCTTCCATACGGAGTTAGGATCGTTAGGAGACTGCTTTAAGTGGAACTGACCATCTTCGTACTCGTAAGACTTCTCTTTGTCAGTACCTGCATTGATGGTGAAGCTTTCAGCCTTGGTAGACCAGTGAACATCCTCTGCACCGTAGGTCCACAGTGTCTGCACCTTGTCACCATCCATCATGGTCTCGATGAATGCATCGAAGATAGCCTGCTCACGGGAATTGTCTCCGTCACCGTCATCAATGATAACCCATACAGGAGCTTCTCTGTTCAGGTAAGCGCCAACCTCAGCGATAGGAGCCAGCTCAACCAGCTTCTCATCAACACCGTTCTTGATCAGGTTATCGGTCAGAGTCTGATACCAGGAACCTGCCCAGTAAGTGAATACACCTGAAGAACCGGTCTGATCGTTAGAGAACCATTTCTCACGAGCGATCTTGGTAGAAGCGGTCAGGGTCTCAGGGTCGATAGCGCCATCCTTGTAAGCCTGCTGTAATCTTAACAGAGCTGCCTTGGTAGCATCGGTCTGGAATCCATCGTACCAGGTACCATTCTCATCCTGCAGGATTGCGGGATAAGAATCCTGCCAGAACTCAGGCAGATAGTTTACATAAGGAGCCTCGTTACCAACGAAACCAGCTGCGATAACACCATAGGTATCACCGGTTACGCCGTTGCCATCGGGATCTTCGTTGTGGAACTTTAACAGCATGTTGTAGTAATCATCATAAGTCTTGATGTCTTCAGCCTTCAGGCCAACTGCATCTAACCATGCCTGCTTAACGTAGGTAACACATCCATTACCATAGGTAGGAGCGAAACCATACAGATGACCTTCCTCATCCTTCAGGTTCTCGTTGATCTCAGGCAGGATCAGGTGAGACTGGAATTTAGCGTTTGCATATGCTTCGGACATATCCCACAGCAGACCGGTAGGTGCATACTGCTTGAACATATCTGCACTCATGATCATTACATCAGGATAGTCACCGCCTGCGAACAGACGACCTACTGCATCGGTATAACCGGAATGGTCTAACTGCTGGACGTTCATCTTAATAGGATGACCGATTGCTTCGGATACTGCATCATCCCACTGCTGAACGAATTCAGCCTGGCCGTTATCAACGGTTGCGGTCAGAGTACCATTAACTACTACGTTAATCTCCTCCAGATTGTAAGCTTCGGTAGATGCTGCCTCGGTAGAAGCTGCTGCGCTGCCAGTTGCTGCGCTGTCGGTGGATGCTGCAGGAGCATCATTGCTGCTTCCGCATGCTGCTAAGGAAGCTACCATAGCAGATGCTAAAAGTACGGATAATACTTTTCTCTTCATTTCTTTCCTCCCTAAAAATTTGGAATCATGATTTGTCATGGGGTCATTCCCTTGACTTGCCCTCACCTTACCATCCGTCACCTGGAAAAACAAGTTACAATTTTTGCGTTCGGGTGCAAATTTTGACCACCGATTCTGCAAACCCTTGATTTTACTGCATTCTTTGAAAGCACTTACATTTGATATTTTTAAATTTGAAAGGGGTTACATCTTGCTTCCTTTGTAAGTAACTGATACAATATACATGGTTTATTCGGTATATTATCTAAAAAAATTGAGACACGGGAGTGATCATGAATGATTTTTAATAAAAAAGACACCCTTAATGATACAAATTATACAAGCCACAACAATACATTAATGCTGAAAATGGTAACCTCTTACAGTATTTTCCTGCTGATCATTCTGGTTTTGTTCATCTTTTTATACCGTTCTACGATAAATAACGCGCGTGATTCTTATGATCAGCAGAACGAGACAACCCTGATCAGCAATGCAGAGCTGTTTGAAAGCGATCTGAATATCATGGAAGTCTATTGCAGACAGCTTCTGCAGAACGACACTTTCCGGAAAGTCATGAATTATGAGAATACCTATTATCCTTTTACGGAAATGGGAAATGAATTGCAGAACTCTCTGGCTACCAATGTATATGCAGAAGCTCTTCTTCCGTTAAAAGAGTCCTTTGTCTATTTTCCGGAGACAGACTATGTATTGAATCCTACTTATTTTATATCCGCAAAGCGGTTCTATAGCTGGATCCAGAAGTATCCTTCTACCGAAAAAGAAATGTGGCGATCCTACATGACGGAACCGGAATACGAGAACCGCTTTCTTCCCATGGATCAGTTCATGCCAAATTACAGCGAAAAATACTATATGTATATCATCGACCTGAACGATCTCTATTATATGGATGCCAATGCGAAGGTCTGCTTTATCTTCGAACAGGATAAGATGGCGGATCTGTTCGACTGTGTTCAGATGGATGGTGATAATTTCCTGGCGGTGACCGCGGAAGATGACTCCACCGTGCTTACGATAAATACTCCGAACAGCATTTCCGCAGAAATGTTGGATTCTCTGGACTTTAATAAGGGCTATGCAGAGGTCCGGATCGATGGGCAGAACTTTACTTTGGGGAAATACGTTTCGGATAACACCAGTTATTCTTACTATTTCAGCTTCCCGCCCTACAAGGCGGCCGCCGGATTGGGTGGCACCCAGCTGCTTTTCATCTTTTTTGCCCTGCTGGCATTGCTTACAGGCGGCTGTCTGGTCTATTATTTCTCCCGCCGCAATGTCCGCCCGATCATTGAGCTTGGGCAGGAATTGCAGACCGCTGTGGAAGTACAGAAAAATCTGCAGGAAGTGGTAGACAGTCAGCGTCCGATCATCTGTACCTCCTATGTGAGACAGCTGTTATCCGGTACTGCTACTTCCGAGGATGAAGTTACCTACATGGAAAACTATCTGGGTATTGCGGATTCTTCTTATTATAATGTGTTGTACATCGTCTACTATAATAATTTCGGAGACAATACAGAAATCACTCTCCCCGGCGGCGTGGAATCCATGGAAGAACTGGAAAAGATCATCGAGACAGCACTGGAGAATTTCTTTGGTACGCCGCTGTTCTATTTCAGCCCCTCGGACCGTACCTATTCCGTTTTGCTGCATTGTTCAGAGGAAGAAGAAAAGGATCTGATCCTGAAGATCAACAACTGCATCCTGCGTCTGCATGATTATCTGCTGGATACTTACGACATCTGGCTTTTCGCAGGTATCGGACGCAATACGGATTCCCTGATGAATGTATGGGAATGCTACCAGCAGGCCTCCGAGGCTGTCAGCTATACCACGAAGAACTACATTTTCTTCCCGTATGAATTCATTAAAAAGGATTCCAACGTGTTCTATTACCCGCCGGAGATCTCCACGAAGCTGATCCATTTCATCTCCACTGGCAATACTCCGCAGGTACTGGAGCTGTTCAATCTGATCCACCAGGAGAATATCGAGGAACGTACCCTGCCGGTCAATCTGCTGAAATATCTGCTGTCGGATATCCGGAATACTCTGTTGAAAGCAAGATTTGCCCTGCCCCAGGATGCGGAACCCGAAGCGGTAAAAGTACTGGATGAGCGCTTTAATGAGCATCTGACCTTCAAATTGTGCGAAGATCTGGCACTGTCCCTGTGTAATCTCTTCGGCAATAAGGAGGATGATAACACCTTATCCTCCACCATAGAGAAATATATTAAGGAAAATTACAAGGACCCTTCCTTAGGGCTTAACAAGATCTCCGATGAATTCCAGATCTCAGAGAGCTATTTCTCCCATATGTTCAAGGAAAAGACCGGAGTCAACTTCTCCACTTATCTGGAGAATATCCGCATGACGGAGGCCGCAAGACTGATCAAGGAGACCGATATCAGTCTGAATGAATTGTATATTGCTGTGGGATATAATAATTCCAATACTTTCCGGCGTGCCTTCAAGAAGGTATACGGAGTGACCCCCAGTGCCATGCGGGAAAAATAGAACAATCTCTTGATAGAAATGCACAAAGGAACAGCCGGGACATCTTCGGAGGATTTAATCCTCCAGAAATGCCTCGGCTGTTTTCATATCTTCCGGCGTTGTGATCTTAATATTCTGATAAGAAGCCTCTACCAGCTTCACTCTTGTCTCAGTAAACAGTTCCACCACGCTGGCATCATCCGTTACCTGAATGCCCTGTTCCTGCATCCTGGGAAGACGATTTTTCAGTCTCTCGTATGCCTGCAGGATCAGGCTGGTCTCAAATACCTGCGGTGTCTGGATATTCCAGACGGTTCTTCGATCCGGAGTGGACAGGGCAAAGCCTTCTCCGTCACTGATCTTTACCGTATCCTTGCTCTGTACCGCCGCCACACAGGCCTGATATTGCACGGCCGCTGCATAGGTATCTTCTAATATCTTCTCTGTCAGAAAAGGTCTGGCTCCATCGTGAATGAACACATATCCGTGCTCATTGGGTACTTTCAACCGTCCGTCAGCAATCAGCTGTAAGGCTCTCCCCACGGACAGATACCGTTCCGCTCCTCCAGAAGTAATAATATTTACTTTGGTAAAATGATATTTTTGCACGATTTCTTCCCGGACATAGGGAATATCCTGCTCTGCCGTCACCAGAATGCAGTCATCAATGATCCGGGATTCCTCCACCGCATGCAAGGCATACCAGATCAGTGGCTTTTCTTTTAACGGTAAAAACTGCTTCGCCACCGCCGACTGCATGCGGCTTCCGCTGCCCGCCGCAAGGATAATAGCGGTACATCTGGGCTTTTCCCCGTTTTTCTCTGGCTCCCGGTCGTGTTTTTCTTCCTTTTCTGCTTTATTTATCATATAATCTTCTGTCAGATTTCTGTCCTGTGCTACTCTGTCTGCCATATTGTATCTGTCTTTCTTTGAAGTCCTTTTCGGTTCTTATCGCTCGCCCAGCTTTAAATTCGGCACCGCATTCAGATCATAACCGCTGCGGACACCCTTAATGTACTCGTAATAGCCGGCCACACCGATCATCGCCGCATTATCGGTACAGAAAATGGGGGAGGGATGATAAAATGCTATGTTACGTTTTCCGCATTCTTCCTCAAACGCTGCCCGCAGGGAAGAATTCGAAGCCACGCCGCCGGCAATGGCAAATTTATTCAGTCCATAAGCCTTCACTGCATGGAGGGAATGGCTCACCAGCACATCTACGACTGCTTTCTGGAAAGAAGCAGCCACATCCGCCTGATTAATCTCTTCTCCCTTCATCTGGCATCCGTTCAGATAGTTCAGCACTGCGGATTTCAGACCGCTGAAGCTGAAATCATATTCATTCTCCGCCACTGCTGCTCTGGGGAAGTGGATGGCATCCGGATTGCCCTCCTTCGACACCTTGTCAATCTTGGGACCGCCGGGATATCCCAGTCCGATGGCACGGGCCACCTTGTCAAAAGCTTCTCCCGCCGCATCATCTCTGGTCCGTCCGATGATCTCATATTCACCGTAATCCTTGACCACCACCAGATGTGAGTGGCCGCCGGACGCCACCAGACAGATAAAAGGAGGCTCCAGTTCTTTATTCTCAATGAAGTTGGCACTGATGTGTCCCTCAATATGATGTACTCCAACCAGGGGAATTCCGGTAGCAAAACTGATTGCTTTTGCCTCAGATACACCCACCAGAAGTGCTCCCACCAATCCGGGACCATAGGTCACCGCAATGGCGGTAATGTCTTCCAGCGTCACATGTGCATCGGCAAGCGCCTGCTCAATGACCTGATTGATCTTCTCGATATGTTTGCGGGATGCGATTTCCGGCACCACACCACCGTACAGGGTATGTAATGCAATCTGTGAGGAAATGACGTTGGAAAGCACTTCCCTGCCGTTTTTCACCACAGAAGCCGCTGTCTCATCACAGGAGCTCTCAATTCCCAGAATATAAATATCTTTTTGTTTTTCTGTCTCTGCCATTTTTCTGCCTACTTTGCTTTTAATTATTCTCCTGCTGTTCCAGACTGTCATTCAACTGATCCGCCGTCTCCCAGCCGTAGATCCTCCATTTGCGGTTTTCATCCCTGCGAAGCAGATATACCAGCATGGTGGAACTCTTTTTTCCGTTTTCCGTCATGCCATAGCCACAGGCAATCCGGGCAAAAGAATATCCGTCTGCTGTATAATAGTCCACATTGGTGCTGGACGCAAGAGAAACACTTGTTATTTTTCTCTTATTGTCCTTATAGTTCTTAACCTCTCCCTGTAATCGGGTCAGATAGGTATCTTCTTCGTTATTTGCCCGGAGTTCCTCATCGAACAGCTGAAGGGATTTCCTGCCCAGTTCCTGAAGCTCCTCCGTGGTACAGTCTTCATTGTAGAAGCATTTGATCAGATCATTGTAATATTTGATCACTTCCTTGGGGGTCGCAGGATAATTATTGGTCAGATCTCTGGAGAGTGCCGTATCCACCTCTGACATAATGGCCTCCTGCTGTTCTGTCCTGCTTTTTCCCGACAGATACGAATAATATCCCACTACCAGGACAATGAGGAAGATCAGAAAAACCGTAATTTTCGTCATCGACGTGTTGTTTTTTTTCATATTTTCCTACTTCCCTTCATCAAAGTTCAATTCCATGGTCCAACCGTCCTTTGCCGCATAAGCTGCGGGGAAAATCTTGCGGACATCATCCATGAATTCCTCAGGTCTCGTCATAGAAGGGCTGTAATGTGTCAGCCACAGTTTCGGTGCCCCCACTTCTTTTGCGATCTTCGCCGCTTCGTACATTGTCATGTGCTTATGTTCTCTGGCTTTGACCAGCTTGTCGGGTTCGCCATACATTCCCTCCAGAATCAGCAGATCCGCTCCCTGGGCATTCTGACGGATGCTTTCAGTAGGACGGGTGTCTGTACTGTATGTCACCTTCAGGCCCTTTCGTTCCGCTCCCAGTACCATATCCGGAGTGAAGACTCTTCCGTTTTCCTCCAGAGTCTCCCCCTTTTGCAGACGGCTCCAGAATTTCATGGGGATTTCCTGCTCCAAAGCTCTGTCCTTATCAAATCGACCCGCACGGTCAATCACCATACTGTACCCATAACAGAGCACATTGTGGTTCACTTTGAAGGCTTCCAGACGGAATCCTTCAAAAGAAAATGTCTGGGCATTCTCCGTGATCTCCATGCATTTTACTTCAAAAGGAAGCTCCGGTGCGATCACCCGCAGAGAAGCCACCACTTTGGCAAGTCCCCTGGGCCCGATCAGGAGCAGCGGTTCCGTGCGCTCTGCATTTCCCATGGTCAGAAGCATTCCCGGAAGACCACTGATATGATCCGCGTGAAAATGGGTAAAGCAGATAATGTCGATGGGGTTCGGGCTCCAGCCTTTTTCCCTCATGGCAATCTGGGTGCCCTCTCCGCAGTCGATCAGAATACTTTTCCCGTTATAGCGCATCATCAGGGAGGTCAGCCATCTGTAAGGCAGTGGCATCATTCCTCCGGTTCCCAATAAGCAAACGTCTAACATCTTTCCTCGCAATCTTGCCTAAGCAGCATCTTTTTGTTCTTTCTGTCTATAAAAGCTCTGTCTCCGGCATTTCTTCCACCGGAACGGCAAACGTATGGATCCATTTGTCATAGCAGTCTTCGCACAGGTCAAACCTGTGTCTGAGCCCGTCTTTCCTGCTGAAATAGCCAAATCTCACATCTGCGGCGAAACATCCTTCACGGACGATTTCATTTTCTATCTTCAACTCCTTGCCGCAGCCGTTACAGATTACCTGCTGTAATTTACCGTTTTCTTCTTTTCGCATCCTGTTTCCACCTTTCTGACTGTAAATGTTACCTTTTGACCCTGGCATCATTATAATGGATAATCCGCCGGAAAAGTGATGGTAATACTTGTTAACGGCGCCACATGATCATGGCATCCTCTGTCGGTTTTTCATAAAATTTCGGGCGGATCCCCTCGGAGACAAAACCGAATTTCTCATACAAGTGGATGGCCGGTGCATTGCTCACTCTGACTTCCAGCGTATATGCTGTGATCCCGCGCTCATTGCCGAGGCGTAACAACTCTTCCAGCATTTTGCCGCCAATGCCCAGATTTCGATATTCCGGTGCTGTCACCACGTTGTCGATATTGCCCTCATGAAAACTGTCCGTCAGCCCGGCGCAGCCCGCGATATGACCGTCTGCCTCCGCCACGACATACAGGCAATAATCTCTCGTCAGAAGTCCTCTGAAATCTTCCGCCAACCATGGCATGCTGAAGGACGCAGCTTCGATCCGGCTCAGTTCTTCGATATCCGTATTCTGTAACTTACGAACTTCTATTTTCATGCCTGTGCCTCTTTTGCAGCCTTCTCCTGTTCCTCTCGTTCCCGCTCTGCCTGGCTCTTACGCAGGTATTCGGGTTCATGCTCCGCTGCGGTCACCGTTCTGCCATGTGCATAGTAGACAGCTCCCAGAGAAGCCACACTGGCAGCACGCTGACGATTATTGGCAGCCGGAGCAAAGGAGCAGGGAACCTTCAGTTTCTGTAAGATCTGTTCCCTGTAGACCGGAACGCCGTCTCCTAAGAAGATCACTTCCCGTCCCAGACGGTTTAATTCCTCCACCAGCTCGTCCACGGCAATAGCGCACTGCTCTTTGATACTGTGCATCACAAGTTGATGTTCTGAGCTTTCCTTTTCCGGGATCTCCTCTTTACAGAACTCATAAATTCCGGTATATACCTGATTCCTTCTGGCATCCATGATGGGACATACCAGCTTGTCCGTTCCCCAGAGGTTAAAAGCCAGTCCCTCCAGTGTCGGGACCTCTACCAGCGGAAGGTTCAGTGCCAGTCCCAGTCCCTTTGCCGTAGCCGCCCCGATCCGAAGTCCGGTAAATGAACCGGGGCCTGCGGAAATGGCAATCGCATCAATGGTATGCAGATCCAGATCGATCATCTGCCGGATCTCATCCAGCATGGGTAATAATGTCTGGGAATGTGTTTTCTTGTAATCCGTGGTGTATTCCGCGCGATCAGGACGTCATCCTCCACGATGGCGGCGCTGGCCACCAGTCCGGAACTGTCCAAAGCTAATATTTTCATACTGTAGTCCTCTCCTCAATCGTGATCCGGCGGTAATCAAAGCCTTTCTCCAGATCCTTTTCTATGGTCACCTGCCTGTAATGTTCCGGCAGGATCTCTTCGATCAGATTCGCCCACTCGATCAGGCAAAGTCCTTCCCCGTAAAAACAATCCTCATAGCCAATCTCCTCCATCTCCTCCACATCGCCAATACGATAGACATCAAAATGGTAAAAGGGCATACGTCCTTCCTCGTAGATCTGCACAATGGTAAAGGTCGGGCTGTTCACCGGCTCCGTGATTCCGAGGCCATCTGCCACACCTTGGGTAAATACGGTCTTGCCTACTCCCAGATCACCGATCAGCGTGTAGACCTGTCCGGGAAGTGCTTCCCTGCCGATCCGCTGTCCCAGTGCAAAGGTCTCTTCCGCACTGTGGGTCTCTATGATCTCTTTTTTGCATTCTCTGTTATCTGCTGAATCGCCTGTTGTCATTTTCCTTACGCTTTCTATTGTTACATGTTACGGTTATGCAGTTACTGTTACTTTTTATATAATTCGTAACTATTCGGAGCCATGCAAAACTGCGTTCTGCGAATGCCTGCATACAGACAGATAAGCAGTTTTATATGGCGAAGTAACCACATGCTCTATTCTTCTGCTGTATCCATGCATCTAGCTGCGGATCTTCACTTTTGTGGGCGGCATATGGGTGGAAATCATTTCAATAACGTCCGTTGTCTTATCCTGCATCTGACTTTTAGGAAAAATTGTTGCATTATTTTTCGCCGTATACACAATGATGCTGCGTCCGGTGGATACCGCTTTCAAGCAATCCTCCCATTTCTGACAGGTGGAGCTGTCCCCCTGGGAGATGGTAATGCCGTTCTCATCCAACACATAATGCAGCGGTTCCTTGAAGACCGGATTGTTTACTGCCTGCTGTTTGCTCTTGATATAGAGTGTCCATGGGAGATATAACAGAATCACCACGCCAAGAATCAGATAGATCCAGTACTGTCTCGAGATACCCACGATCACGCCCAAAGCTCCAATCACTGCTCCCAGAAGTCCGGACACACTGTTGTAGCTGTGCCGCAATAAAAAGTCATATAAATCCCCCGATGTAATCTTCACATCCAATTCTACCATAATGAGTTCTTTCCTTATAATAATGTGACTGCATAGTTACTTGCTATTATAATCCCATCCCCACCATCCGGCAACTGCGCATAGGATTGCATACTATAGAAAACATTATAAATTTTTTCCCATAAAAAAGCAAGTAAAGAACCGCAGGGATTCCAATATCTGTGACCTGCGGTTCTTATAGTTTACATTTTGTTTAATTATGATTTAACTTTTATCACATATTATTCATGCCGTAATGCTTCGATAGGGCTTAATTTCGCTGCCTTTTTCGCCGGATAAATTCCAAAGAAAATACCTACAGCCGAGGAAAACATACTGGCTCCCAGCACCGTACCCACACTCACCTTTGCGGTAAATCCAATCAGGCTGCAGATTCCGAAGGCTCCTGCCACACCGATCAGAATACCGATCAGGCCGCCCAGCAGGGTAATGATGGCGGATTCCGACAGAAACTGTAACAGGATGGATCCGGTCCTGGCTCCCAGAGATTTCCGGATACCGATCTCTCTGGTACGCTCTGTCACAGATACCAGCATGATGTTCATAACGCCGATACCACCTACCAGCAGGGAGATGGCTGCTACGAACACTACAAAGATAGTGATATAGCTTAAGATCTGATCCATCTGGCTCATAATATCATTAAAGTTCTGTACAGAGATGACATTCTGTCCTCTGACACCATGCCTGTTCTCTAGCAGACGCACCGTATCCTGCGCCACCTGAGAGGCATTTTCCGCGCCATCACTGACGATCAGCAGGTCCGTGTAATCCACATAGAATCCATACCCCTCAGAAATTGTGGAGATAGGTGCCTCCATGGTCACCGTACCGTTTCCTCCCATTCCGAACAGCTTCGATGCGTTGTCCTTACGGATACCAACGATCGTAAATTCCTGTGTCACTCCATACAACGTATAATCAAAACTCATTCCGATCACATTGGTATTACCAAACAGCGTTTTCGCGCTGCTCTCTGTAATGACACAGACCTTATTCGCCGTATAATAATCCGAATCGGTAAAATAACGTCCCTTGATGATCGGATCCTGGCTCGAATATTCCAGTCCCGCCTTACCGAAAGTTGCAGCAGCATCAAAGGTTCCCTTTCTGCCGGTGGCGCTTCCGCTGAAACTCCAGGACGGTGTTACCGCCTTGACATTTGGAACTTTCTCCAAAATGGCATCCATATCCTCTTCCGTGAATACCACCTCTGTTCCGTTTTCCGCGGTGTTACTACTATATACTGCGATCTGGCCGCCCGCCATAGAATTCAGTTCTCCGTTGATCCCACTTTTCACTCCATTACCTATGGAGATGATCATGATCACAGAAGAGATTCCTATGATAATGCCCAGCATGGTCAGAATCGAACGTCCCTTATTACTGCGGATATTCATCAATGCAATTTTGATGTATTCCCATACTTGTGTCATGGATCCGCCTCCTACTGTTCCATGGGCACAGCCGTTACTGCCATGCCCTCCTCCAGGCTGACACCCGTGAGGCTGTTCACAATGATCTGGTCTTCCTCAGTAATGCCATCCAGGACCTCTGTGTATTCATCGGAGGAGATTCCGCAGGTAATCGCCCTCTTGACTACCATGCCGTTCTCGATCACATAGAGGAAATCTCCATTTTTATCCGCATTGATCGCTTCTACCGGGATCAACAATGTATCCTGTGCACTGTTGGTATGTACGGTCAGCTTAGCATCCAGTCCGAGGATGATCTTGTCATCCGGGTTAGTCAGATGTACTTCTACCCCTACCATGGGCGTATTGGAGGCGTTCAGTGTTGCCATACGATTGATCTTACTGATCTCGCCTTCGTATTTATTGCCGGAGATGGTAATATCTACTTTCTGCCCGATGGCAAGTTTTGCCACATCGGACTTGGAAGCATCAAAGGAAACCTTCACATTCTGGCTGCTCTCCAGTGTGATCAGCTGTGCGCCCTCCGCCACACTGGCTCCGGATACACCGGTGCATTCCGTTACAATACCGTCAAAGTCCGCAACAATTCCTTTTTTCGCCGCATCGTACTGTTCCTGTGCCTCCTGATAGGTCAGCTGTGCCAGATCCTTATCTGCCGCATAGGCTTGCGACTGATAGCCATTCAGGATCGTTCCCTCACTGCTGCCCTTCTGGCTCTGCATCTCGGCCTTGTAATTTTCACATTCCGTAATATGCTCCTGCACGGTAGCGATCTCATTCTGCATACTCACTACATAATCACTGGAATTAGCAATAGACTGCACGTAAGAATTTCTGGCCTGACTGCTGCTGATATCCTGTAATTCCTTATTGATTTCCTTGGCCCGCTCTGCTGTCACACCGTCCTGCAGTTCTTTGTTTAGGTCTGCCGCTTTTCTGCTCAGATCGTAGCTCTCCTCAGACAACTGTCTCTGGGTCTCCCTCTGGCTCGTACTCAGTTTATCCTGCAGTTCCTTGAGATATGCCTTGTAATCGGTAAGCTGCTGATCCAACACTGCTAGATTGGTATTGGCCTCATTCAGTTTTGCTGTACTTTTGCTGTTCTCTGTCATAGTACTGTTATAAGAAGCATTACTTTTATCCTGCTGTAAGGACGCCTCCTGCAGGCGCTGCTCCATCTGATCCATGTCGTAGGTCATCAGGACATCTCCTGCCTTGACGGCATCTCCGGCTGCCACATTGATCTCGCTTAATCTTCCGCTGACCGGAGCAAATAAAACGGTCTTTTCCTCACTGGCTACTTTTCCGCTGGTGCTGACATTTTCTTCGATGTCTCCGCGAAATGCATTAGTGGTGCTTACCATCACTCCAAAGCATTGCCGGAAAACGCACAGCTTACCATGCGTATCACGATCAGTACAATTATGATAGCCGCAATAATAACAGGTGCTTTTTACGCTTTTTGCCTGGGTTCTTTGCCTTCTGTTCCTTTTTTGCTTCTTTTTGCTTTCTCTTTTCTGCTTTCTTCATTTCCTTGATTTTTTTAGCACTCAGTGCCTGTTCTGTTTTTTCCTGCTGTTCCATGATCCCTCACTTATGATCCTTTCTATATTCATTCATACTCTTATCTTTTCATAATTTGTTAGCCGTGACCGGCGGCATGGCATTGCATGTGAAAGATTTATTTTCCACTACGCTCCTGCTGTCTGCAGCTCCTCCACCGGAACGATCTGTCCGGAATCGGATTCCACTTTGCCGTCCTTGATCTTGATCACCCGTTTTGCCTGTGCCGCAATATCATTGTCATGGGTGATCAGGATGACTGTTCTTCCCTCATTATGTAAACCTTTCAGAATATCCATGATCTCTTTTGTGGAATTGGAGTCCAGATTGCCGGTAGGTTCATCCGCCAGGATCACCGGTGGTGCCTGAGCAATAGCTCGGGCAATGGCCACTCTCTGCTGTTGTCCTCCCGACATCTCCGAAGGCTTATGATCCATACGGTGTTCCAGTCCCACCTTTTTCAGTGCTTCTCTGGAAAGCTCCTGCCGTACACTTCTGGATACTCCCCGGTAGATCAGTGGCAGTTCTACATTTTCCACCGCAGTCAGATTGGGGATCAGATTGAATCCCTGGAAAATAAAGCCGATCTCCCGGTTGCGGATATCCGACAGTTCATCGTCTGTCAATGCGGATACATCCTGCCCATGGAGCCAATATTCTCCACTGGTGGGCACATCCAGGCATCCCAGCATATTCATCAGCGTGGACTTACCGCTTCCGGAATGTCCGATGATGGCCACAAATTCCTGTTCGTCGATGGTCAGGCTCACATGATCCAATGCCCGCACCTCATTTTCCCCGGGATTGTAAACCTTGCACACATCTTTGATCTCTACTAATGCACTCATTCCTCACATACTCCCATTTCATGATACATTTTCTGTGTATTTTTCATTGTGTCACTGTACTGTTTGCATAATACAATAATATCTATTAAGTGTCAACACATTTCTATAAGTATTTGCAACTATTCAGAGTCATGCAAAAGGAAAGCTCTGGAAGGGCGATTTTGCGCATGCGGTTCTGAATAGTTATTACAGCTACTATAACAGGGAAATCCGAAAAAAATGTTGGGAAAATTCTAAAGATTTTCTATATTGACAATATGTTCACAAAGTGTTATATTCCATGCATAAGGTAAAGTTCTTCAGGGTTGGGTGCAATTCCCTACTGGCGGTAATAGGTCATCCTTAAGTCCGCGACCCGCAGATGCATTCTGCGGCTGATCCGGTGTGAATCCGGAACCAACAGTACAGTCTGGATGAAAGAAGACGTATCACTTATATTTTTTTGTGATACCCATGCCCCGGAAGCTTGTATTCCGGGGCTTTTTTTGAAGACTTTCCTTGATTTTCTCATAGGAAAGGAGTTCTGAAATGAACAAATTAATGCAAACTGTAACTGAAAATGTGGCCTATGTAGTCATCTTCCTAGCGGTCATCGTGGGGTGTTTCCTGATGGCTGTGGTGCTGGAAAAGAGTGCCCAGAAGAAAAACGGAGTTTCTGAGCCGATCTTCAACACCAGAAAGCTTGCCATGATCGGTATGTTCTCCGCCATCGCCATGATCCTGCATGTGCTGGACTTCCCCATCTTTTTTGCCCCCGGCTTCTATAAAATGGACTTCAGTGAGCTGCCGATCTTAGTCGGTTCCTTTGCTTTCGGTCCCGTAGCAGGTGTCATGATGGAATTCGTGAAGATACTGCTGAAGCTGTGCATAAAAGGTACCTCTACCGCTTTCATCGGCGATCTGGCGAATTTCGTAGTGGGCTGCAGCCTGATCATCCCTGCTTCCGCTGTGTATTCCTTTAAGAAAACCAAGAAAAAAGCCATCCTTGCCTGCATTGCCGGTACACTGGTCATGACGATATTCGGTACCGCATTCAATGCCGTATATCTGCTTCCCGCCTTCTCCAAGTTCTACGGAATGCCTCTGGATGCCATCCTGGCAATGGGTACCGAAGTCAATCCGCTGGCAAAGGAAGGCAGCATTGTAAGCTTCGTGGTGGCATGTGTGGCTCCCATGAATCTCATCAAGGGAACGCTGGTCTCTGTTGTGACACTGCTCATCTACAAGCCTTTAAGCCCTATTATCAAAACAGGTCATAAGGCATAATAAAGATCTATTTCACTTTTCGTATCGTTTGGTGTTATTGGTTATAAAATCATAAGAAGAAAGAGGAATAACATTTTGCTGTGTTATCCCTCTTTCTTCTTATGATAATACGATGTTGGGGTCAAAAGCCCCCGACTTTGATGCCTGCGGATTGTTCCGTGCTACGCACTCCCACTTCTCCGCTCCGCTTCGGTCCGTGCTAAACATGTGCCACTGGCACATAGCACCCTACCCTCTATTCGCATATCGTGGGATAATCATCCCACTTTTATGCTCATATCGGGGCGGGTCATAATATTACTGCTTCTGGATCTTCATGGTCAGACCGATACGTTTCTTCGCCACATCCACAGTCAATACCTGCACATCCACAATATCTCCGACGCTGACAGCTTCCAGCGGATGCTTGATATAGCGGTCGGTGATCTGGGAGATGTGCACCAGTCCGTCCTGATGGACACCGATATCCACGAACACACCAAAGTCAATGACATTACGCACGGTTCCTTTCAGAATCATGCCGGGCTTTAAATCCTTCATATCCAGAACATCACTGCGCAGGATCGGCTTCGGCATATCGTCTCTGGGATCTCTGCCCGGCTTCTCCAGTTCCTTCAGGATATCTGTCAGCGTGATCTCGCCGATTCCCAGCTCTTCTGCCAGCAGTTTCTTATTCTTAATACGCTTTTCCAGTCCGGAAATATCTTTTGCATCATTTGATGCATTCTGTACTGCCGGTGCATTTTTCTTTGTAGAAGTTTCTGCAGAATTATCAAAGCTCACACCACCCATGGCCGCTGCCAGAGCCTTGCCCATAGCGGTATTGGTATTATGCACTCTTACGGTCTTACCTTTCTGCTCTTCCCGTTTCTTTGCCGTATTGGCTGCATTACTGCCGTTCTTCTGTCCGGAAGCCTGTGCCCCGCTCTTGCCGGAAGCTTTCTTAGCTGCCGCCTGTTTCTGGGCTTCCTTAATGTCCTCCATTGTCAGTCCCAGCTTCGCCATCAGCTGCTCCGCTGCTTCGTAGGATTCGGGATGAACGCTGGTGGCATCCAGAGGATTCTTACCATCTGGGATCCGTAAGAAACCGGCACACTGCTCATATGCCTTAGGTCCCAGCTTCGGCACCTTTAACAACTGCTTTCTGCTTACAAAACGCCCGTTATTTTCTCTGTAATCTACAATATTCTTCGCAATCGTCTTGTTAATGCCGGAGACATATTCCAGAAGGGATGCGGACGCAGTATTCAGATCCACACCGACCTTGTTTACACTGTCCTCCACCACGCCGCTTAAGGCATCGCTTAATTTCTTCTGGTTCATGTCGTGCTGATACTGGCCGACACCGATGGACTTGGGATCGATCTTCACCAGTTCTGCCAGGGGATCCTGTAATCTTCTGGCGATAGATGCAGCACTTCTCTGTCCCACGTCAAAATTAGGAAATTCTTCTGTTGCCAGCTTACTTGCGGAGTATACGGAAGCACCTGCCTCGTTGACGATCACATACTGTACCGGACGATCCAGTTCCTTCAACAGTTCTACGATTACCTGCTCGGACTCTCTGGAGGCTGTACCGTTTCCTACGGAAATTAAATCCACATTATATTTTTTGATCAGTTTCTTCAGTTCAGCTTTGGACTCCTCCACCTTATTCTGCGGTGCGGTAGGATAGATTACCTTCGTATCCAGCACTTTTCCGGTAGCATCCACTACCGCCAGCTTACATCCGGTACGGAATGCCGGATCCCAGCCTAAGACCACTTTGCCTGCGATAGGAGGCTGCAGCAACAGCTGCTCTAAGTTTTTACCGAAGACATTGATCGCTCCGTCCTCTGCCTTTTCTGTCAGATCGTTACGGATCTCTCTTTCAATAGCGGGTGCTATTAAACGATCGTAGCTGTCTTCCACTGCGGCACAGATTACCGGTGTAGTATATTCGTTTTCCTTCGTGATCAGCTTTTTCTCCAGATAACGCAGAATACGTTCCTCCGGTGCATTGACTTTAACAGTCAGTACTTTTTCTGCCTCTCCACGGTTCAATGCCAATACTCTGTGACCTGCGATCTTCTTCACAGGCTCTTCAAAATTGTAATACATCTCGTAGACGCTCTGAGCCTTCTCATCCTTCGCCGTACCGGTCACAATGCCTTCCTCTACGGTGATATTGCGGATGTAAAGACGATGATCCGCATCGTCGGAGATCATCTCGGCAATAATATCCTGTGCTCCCTGCAATGCTTCCTCCGGAGTCTTTACTTCTTTTTCTTCGGATACATACTTTGCTGCCTCGTTAAGCACCGGTTCTGTTGCCTCCTGGCGCAGAATATATTCTGCCAGAGGTTCCAGACCCTTCTCCTTTGCAATACTGGCACGGGTCTTTCTCTTGGGACGATAGGGGCGGTACAGATCCTCTACTACTACCAGCGTCTGGGCTGCCAGGATCTTCTCCTTTAACTCATCGGTAAGTTTTCCCTGTTCCTCGATGCTCTTCAGCACCTGCTCCTTTTTATCTTCCAGACTTCTCAGATAGGTCAGTCTCTCATCGAGATTACGCAGCTGCTCGTCGTTCAGAGATCCGGTGGCCTCCTTACGGTAACGGGAGATGAAAGGGATGGTATTTCCCTCATCGATCAGCTTCACCGCTGCTTCCACCTGCCATTTTTCTACCTGAAGTTCTTCTTTGATTTTCTGTATAATATCCATAGTTCCTCCTGATGGCCTGTTGCCATTTTGTTTTGCGCATGGGTATATTATACTGGAAATCGGAAGTTTTCTCAATCTTTTCATTCTTATTTCATTTGCTTATTACAGGAAAAGATGGTACAGTACTTAATATAAGCGCGGCAGACAAATTTACCATATGCCGCCCGGAAATGAGGCTTTCTATGGATTATTATCAGAATCAGAATAACGAAATGAATCAAAATATGCCACAGATCGATCCGAAATACAGGGGTTTGTCGATCGCTTCTATGGTCTGCGGCATCTGTTCCCTGGTATTATGCTGCACGGGACTGCTGTCCATTCCCACCGGTGCTCTGGGCATTCTCTTTGCATTGCTCACCCGGAAAAGAGGGCAACGCATGAACAATATGTGTGTTGCCGGGATCTGGCTGTCCTGTGTGGGACTGGCACTCGGTATCTTCATAACGGTCAGCAGCATTGTCACGGTATTCACAGATCCTTCTTATATGAATATGCTGGATCAGATGTACCAGCAGATGTACGGTGTCGATATGGAAGAATTCTGGCAATCTTACCTGTAAGACATGCCTATGTTTTCCGATGCATTCTGCGGTTACGAAATCAAAACCCGGAGTAGCCGGAATAACCAATAGAACGCAATAATAAAAAGAAAAGAGGATTTCTATGATACAATATGCATCCAGAGCCCAACTCAAAGAAAAAGCCAGAGATCAGATGGCAGGGCATTACGGCAATGCCATCCTGCTGTCCATCTGCCGGAGTCTGATCGTATTTTCCCTCACCTTTGCCGTCAGCATGACCTTCACTATGATCCTTACCGTACGGACACTTATGGGGGGAAGCGCAGAGACATCTCTGACGGAATATCTGCTTTTGACAGCCTGTACGACTTTATTGTCGATTTTCACCGGAGTATTTCAGACCGGCATCACATTATTTTATCTGAATACTGCCTGCGGCAGACCTGCTGTAACTGCCAATCTGTTCTACGGCTTCAAATACTTATTCAAAAAATCGCTCGGGATCTCCGCAGTACTGATCCTGCTGAATACGGCATGTACACTGCCGTTTGATATCTGCTATTTTCTCCTGCGGTCAGGTAAAGGCTTTGACGCCATAACCATGGCAATCCTGTGCATTGTGCTTATGGTCATCGGTATGTGTATCTATATTCCGTTATCCCTTGGTTTATCCCAGGCTTACTATTTACTGTTGGATTTTCCCCAGTATAGCGCTATGGAGCTGATGAAATTAAGCTTCCGTATTATGAAAGGACATAAATGGGAGCTGTTCTGCTTACAGATGAGTTTCCTGCCGCTGGGATTTCTGTGTTTGCTGAGCTTCGGTATCGGAACTCTGTGGCTGGTGCCATACATGAATATGACCCAGACCTTATATTTTCTGGATCTGATGCAGAACGAGCACAGGCATTAATTGCCTGTGCTCTTTATTGTCTGTGCTATCACCGTGATGGTGTCCAGTACCATATCTTTCTGCGCATCATCCGTATAATTTCCGGTATACACATAAATTTTTCCATTTTTCAACTGATAGATCTGAATCTGGTCCGAAGCAATATTGTTACTTAAAAGTGCCTCACGGCCGCCCATGGCTTCTATCGTTTCCTCTGTCCACGCGCCGGTATCTACCATCATATCCAGTCCTTCCTGGGTCAGTGACATATTGTCCTCCAGATAGAACACCGGTGTACCTTCCATACTGCGCATTTCACTTTCCTTTATCACCATATAAGGAGCCTGTTCTTTTAAGCCATCCAACATTACCTGCAGAAGTTCCGGTTTCAACTGTGTGACCACGGTGTCATTCTCCGCCACCGAGATACTTGTGGAGCCGTCATCCGCTGTCCCTTTATAGAAGATCGTAAGCGGGTGATAATCCGTCGTCACCTGCTCCCACACTTCCCAGTCTTCTGCCGGATAGCTGAAACTGAACTTTCCATCACTTAAGCTCTCCAGTTCCATTCCCTGCAGATCTGCCAGCTCGATCACCGGATATTGGGAAGTCTGTACCCGATTCCGGACCAAAGGGATCACTTTTGCCGCCGTAACTATCACAGCCACAACGATCAGGGCAAGCACAATTCTGCTGCCCATGGACTCTCCTATCGCTTTTTTGCCCTGGTTTGTCTCTTTGTTTTCGTTTCTCATATGTAATTTTCTCCCTTATAAAAAATCACATTCCAGAAAGCTTTCACTCCTTCTGGAATGTGTCATTTACAAACTTGAATTGAGATTTCATATATTCCAAGGGATTTAATAACTGTTATATTTTATTATCAAATATCTCTCAATCCCTTGAAAACACAAAGTTTATCGCAGGTGAGCTTTCCCTTATTGTTTCCCTTGCGTTATATCGTCCCACCAGTGTTTACGAACTCTGATAAGGGCAAAAACAAGGGCAAGAAAATTATATAAAACAGTATAACACAAAATAAAAGTGACATTGTGAACTGATTGAAATGCTTCTGATTTTTGCAACAAATGATTGATTTAACGATAAGGAGATTTGATACGATGAGAACAATATTTGCAGAATACAATCCCAAGCGCAACAGTATTGATGTTTACACCTCTGTTGGCTATATGCTCCGCATTGACTGTTGGGAAGCTGAAAAGAACTTAAAAACCACACCAGGATCAGACTGTGCATTAAACGCACTCGCCATTGATGAACCTCTTGAATATGCCAAATTATATCTTGATGGAAATTTGCAGATGTGGGTAGATGCGGAAGACTCATTAGATATTTTTTAATTTTTAAACAAATACAACAGTTTAAATCGCTATTAACCACAATATTTCCGGAAAATTCATCATAGGTTTGTGCAAATGCAAAGAAACGGCGGCTCTGAAAATCAAAGCCGCCGTTTCATAGGCGCGTGAAAATGTGTCTGCTGTACAACGGCTTTTTTTCTTTTGCCGTCGCGCGGCAGATAACCAATTCATTCTATTTTGAACTTCTTTTATGCTACCTGATGTCTGCAATAGGAATGAATCGCCAAGAATGTAAACACAAATAATTCAATTCCTGCCGAAAGCAAAATAACATGCGGTGTCCAGAAACTCATTCCTCCAATATTCAGATAATTGAAATCTGCAAGCTGATAAAGGAAATTGTTCTGCATACCAATTCCGGCAGATGGAAATATGGTAGAGAGCCATGTTGCTCCCATCGCCACATAAGCAAAAAGCGGCATGAGAAGAACTACAATAGAGATCAGCAAAACTGTCAATGTGTCTTTACATTTTGCAGACAGGAACAACGTACAGCTAACCGTTGCTAATACAGAAAGCAAGCCCGCTGCTGCGAGAATTATCTGCAACTGCCCCAGATTGATGTTTGGCAGGTTAATGATAGAGTATCGCATCTGAAACGATGTTTTTAAGCAATCCGTCCCGAACGCTGCATCTAAAATCAGAATGTGTACCGTGATCCCGACAAGGAAAGTAACAACGAAAAGTGTAAACGCCGCCAGAATTTTGGTAATTGCTAATTGTTTACGCCCGTATTTGGTGGTTCGCAGGATGCTGTCACCGCCCGTTTGATATTCTCCGGCAAAAGTAGGAGCTGCGATTGCCACACACAAAATAGCAAGGAACAAAATATAAAAGCTCAATATAATCAAATGCATCTTTAGAAATTCCAGAATGAAGATAAAATGGCGTATCAAGTTCTGAATATTTTTCAAGAGCTTTCTGTTGTGCGGTTTCGTTTTCTCTTTGTTCATTCCGCATGACATCCTGTAAATGTTCTGCGCACTTTTCATAATATGCTCCGTCAATGTCATTCGGGTCAATATCCATTAAATCAGCACCAATGCCTGTTAATGGATCAGCAAACGCTTCGGACAGACCCATCAGCAAGTGACGGAACGGGACGATTTTTTCAATATATACAGCCAGGGGAAAGCCCTCTTCCTCGACTGGCCCATATTCTCGAACGCAGCTTTGAGTTTCCAAAGCCGATTTGATCCTATCCGGGGTCACTTCACCAGCGGATGTTTTATATAAATCTTGTTTGTACTTGATCGCTGCCAAGCCGTTTAATTCTGTAACCGTGCCATCTTCGTTTGGACGGTTAATACCCTCAAATGAAATAGGCAGGTATGCCATGGCTACGGAAAGCAAAAGTGCGATTGCAAGTAAAATCAGGGTGCGCCGTGACTTCAAAATACGTTTTATTTCAAGTCTAAAGAGTCGCATATTATCTGTCCTCCTTTTCCAAGTCTGTCTGCGGAAACAACCACAGATACAGGTCTTCCAATCGTGGTTCCGTTGTAACAGATCCATCAATTTCCGAGTGTTCGGACAGATAACGAATAGAAACCTGATTGTGATCTTCGCCTCGCTGATTGATAATGTGCAGCCGCATTTCACATTCCGGCAGCTTTGAGGCCGGAATTGTGCAATTCCAAACCTTGCCCTCAATCTGCTTGACAAGTTCTGCGGTAGTTCCGACATCAACAATTTCTCCGGCTTTCATAATTGCGTTGCGCGTAGAAATATATTCTATGTCAGATACGATATGGGTGGAAATCAACACGATTCGATCATGCGAAAACTCGGAAATGAAATTCCGCAGACGCACGCGCTCTCCGGGATCGAGTCCTGCTGTCGGTTCGTCCATGACAAGTATCTCCGGGTCGTTCAACATAGCCTGCGCAATACCAACACGACGCTTCATGCCGCCTGACAGATTGGAGATTTTTTTCTTTTTCACATCGGAGAGCGAAAGAATGTCCAACAAATGATTGATCTTTTTGGTAGTTGCCATTGTGGGAATATCTTTCAGCGCAGCCACATACTCCAAATAATCTTTGACCGTAAAATCCCGGTGATACCCAAAGTCCTGCGGCAGAAAGCCAAACTTGCTTCGGTAAACTTCACCCAACTCTCGAATGTTTTTTCCATCATAGTAAACTGCTCCGCTGGTTGGTGTCATAATATCAGCAATCATGCGCATGAGCGTGGTTTTCCCTGCACCATTCGCTCCCAAAAGTCCCCAAATGCCGGGAGTCAATGTCAGATTGACATCATTTACTGCTGTTTTGTCTTTGAACTGCTTGCTTAAATGTTCTATTTTCAGTTCCATGCTTACACTCCTTTCTTTTGCTTCAGCTGAACAATAAAAAGCCCTTGTTCGATAATCATTGTACCGAACAAAGGCTTTTCAATCTCAAAAATCACACGCTTAAATTCCTAAGTAATTCCTAAGATCACAGTCTTATTTTCCTAAGCGGAAAGGGGTAATGTAATCACAAAGTCTATGGTTTCGTTTTGACTGGATGCAGTAATCTTTCCACCATGTAAATGTATAATTTCTTCCGCAATAGAAAGGCCAAGTCCCGCACCACCTGTATTAGAAAGCCGAGCATCATCCAAGCGATTGAATTTTTCAAATATACTGTTAAGCTGTTCCTGTGGAATTGTTTTTCCACGATTTTCAAAAGTGATCTGAATATCATGCTCTAACCGTTTGGCGGATATAGTGATCTCTGTCTGCGGGTAGCTATATGACGCTGCATTTCGTAAAAGGTTACTGAAAACTCTCGCCAGCTTTTCGGGATCAGCGTTCACAGATAAGTTGTCCTCCGCAGTAAATACCGCCGTGTTGCCATTTGCAGAGAGTGTCGGGTATATTTCATCTATTACCTGCGCAATCAAACAATGTAAATCTACATTTTCTTTTTTGATAATGACCGTATGTGCATTGTATTTAGTAATTTCAAAAAGCTCATTGATAAGTCTTTCAAGACGCTCTGCTTTGTCCAACGCGACCTTTACATACTTTTCCTTTTGCTGCTCAGGCATATCAGGGGCTTCATGGAGCAGGCTCAAATAGCCGATTACCGTTGTGAGAGGGGTGCGTATATCATGTGCCAGATACATAACAATTTCATTTTTCTTTTCTTCTGCCTGCTTTGCAGCCCGTTTGCTCAACAGAACAGACATTTTGATTTGATTGAGTTGTGCCTCCAATTCTTTCAGTGGGTCAGACAATGATACGGTATGATTGTTCTGCTCATAAACCGTTTGGGTCGCATCAATTACTTCATCCAGATAGCCCCACGGCTTTTTCCAATAGTAATTGAAAATACATACAAAGCCGATCATCAGATACAAAATAAAAAGCAGATCGAGCCGCCGGTAGAGCCATGCAAAAATACCGTTGTCAAATTTTGAAAAGATGTAGTCCAAGATAAGGGTCAAACCATATCCAACAACGGTATAAACCAGCAATGATAGGTATAAGCGCACTTTAAGGCGCTTTTCTGTTGTCATTTCTTTCTTCGACATGAGAATACACCTCCTACCGATTAGCAAACAGAAGAAGGCCAAGCAGACCAATCACGACAACACTTACTATGCCTGCCAGAATGGAAAACAGTCTGTTTGCTTTTATTCTATTTCCGATTAACCGGGCTGCCATCGAATATACAGCAAGCCCCAAAAGACCACCTGCCGTATTTGTGAGTACATCAGTAATATCAGAACGTCCGACTGCTAAGATATACTGCATAGCTTCCAATAAAAAACTTGTTCCAAAGAATCAGCATGAACTTCACATATAATTTTTTTCTTGGCAGAAGCATTTGAAGATAAATGCCCATAGGAACAAAAATCAAGAAATTTTCGAGTACCTCTGTTAAGTGAAATGCTGTGCCAACTTTTTTGTCATAGTGAAAAGGAATAAGGTTTATACTTCTTACTTTATCCAGATCACTGATTGAAAACTGTAGTTTGAACAGTATGATCCAAACCAGAAGTGCCAGATAAATTAAGAATAAAATAGTTGCCAAACAATTTGATTTTCTCTTCATAGCGTTCTCCTTTCGCTTAAATTTTGTAGCCGACACCCCAAATCGTTTTAATATACTGCGGAGTATCGGAAGTATCGTTCAGTTTCTCGCGCAGATGCCGGATATGCACAGTAATTGTGCTGCTGTTTTTAGAGTAGTATTCATCTTTCCAAACCGCATGAAACAGTTCCTCAATGCTTACAACATTTCCAGCACTTGACAAAAGGACGTGGAGAATAGAAAACTCTGTCGGGGTTAGAGAAACAGGTTCCCCATCCAACAAACATTCGTGGGTTTGAACATTCAAGCACAATTTGTTATAGGAAAGTTCCGATGGAACTTTCTCTGTGATGATACCGGGCGAATATTTCTTGTAACGTCTTAACTGCGCTTTCACTCTGGCAACTACTTCAAGTGGGCGAAAAGGTTTTGTCACATAATCGTCCGCGCCCAATGTCAGCCCCGTTATTTTATCCGTTTCCTCAATTTTAGCCGTTAGCATTATGATTGGATAAGTGTATTTCTTTCGGATAAGCTGGCAAAGTGAAAATCCGTTCATATCCGGGAGCATAATATCCAGAATGGCAAGATCAATGTCGCCGCTTTCAATACACGACATGGCATCCGTTGCGCAGTAAAACTTATAAACGACGTAATTTTCGTTTTTCAAGTAGACCTCCAACAGATCCGCTATATCTTGCTCGTCATCTATAATCAATATCTTTTCAGACATATTTTCAACTCCTTTGCTCATATTTCCAATTAAGTATAGCAAATACAACATCTAAATTCACAATGGATTGCCTGAGAAATTATTAAGATTTTCCTAACTTTCGAATTTAGGCAACTCAAAATGCTAACGTAATTTACATATCAGTTTTTTATGTGTCATACATATTCTCCAATATACTTCCATATAATGCACAGATTGACTTCACAATTGCATGCCATGAAATATCAGCAGCATAAGAATAATTTTTTTGATATGTTTTCCATAAGGTCTCCATAACCGGACTTGATTCAATTTCATCAAATATTTCTCTTATATCCTCAGCTTCTATCAGGTCTAATGTTCCCCTTTTTTTGGCTGTAGCCACAAGTGCAGTCCATAAAACTTGTTTTTGGAGTTGTTCTCCATACAACTTTTGTAAAATATAAATATCATAAAAATCTCTCATTCGTGTATTTGTAACGTTTCGACTAACAACAGTTTCCAATTTTTCAGCCAATACCGTTTCCAGATTATATGCCCATACCTCAATAGTGCGGTCTTCAAGCATAAGATTAAATTTGTACTTGATTTCTCTTGGTGTAATTACATCCCCTGTAGAAATATCAATCTTTAATGGTGTGATTACACCATCAAATTTCGTTTCCATGCTTACACGAACACCAGGATAATCTGCTTCTTCCATGATTTCCGATATCCGTTTGACCCGAAATGAAACACCATCGTCCAGTGGAATTGATATAATTTGGGATATAATCATTTCTACATCCTCCACACTAACATTAGTGCCTTTTATGGTAGCATCCAGATCCATAGTAGCTCTGGCATCCAGACCAACCATTGCCGCCACAAGCATTCCACCTTTTAATATAAACTGGTTTTTATACTCTGATAAAGAAATTCGTTCTAAAAAACGTTCCATCATATAATTCCGCATCAAAATCTGTGCATCTGCGGATTTTTTCTTTGACATATTACGAATTAAATCCTTTAATTGTCTTGCCGTTGTTATCATCTAAAGTAACACCTCCAAATATGGTCTAAGTATGTTTTCAACATGAAACATAGCTGCGTATTTCATAAGCATCCGTAAGTTTTTATCCTTACGTTTTGCATATTGTTTCAATGCGTCTTGAAAGACCTGCATTTCAACATTTTTTCTGCTACGAAGCAGATCACAAATTGTTCTCTCCATGTCATAAACGGGAACGGAATGTCCGAATGATGTCTGCATAGCTATGATTCCTATTTCATGTAAATCCTTTTTTACTGTGTACACTTGAAAACCGTCTTCCTGCAAACGACTTGGATTATATCCAGTTCTTACTGTTATGGTGTATTTCAAAGGCTCTCTGTCCGTTAAATCATGAAAAAACAATGCAGTTTCATGAGAAAATACAGCTTGACCACAACGTAAATGCAAAAGGTACATTGCATCTGTCCACGTATCCGGCGATACATACACACCATGAGCAGCTTGTTCTAATCCTCGTTCCTTCACATATGCATAAAACACAGACTTACTAATTCCATTATTTAGAACTTGAAATGTCTGAATTGTCCCTCCACATTCACGCAACAACAAATCTAATTTTTCAAACTGAGTCATATGCTTTCTCCTTTCGTGCTAATATGATAATATATATTAGCACGAAAGTAAAGACATATAGTACCAATAAAATATCGGTATTTTTGTTTTAATGATATCCCCTTGTTTCTCGCCATCCCTTTACATACCACCTGATTCCAACATATACCAGTTGCACGAATAATAAGAGAAATAGCAGATTGATTGGCAATGTTGTCTTTATCCACTTCCCAAAGTAGATAGCTGTTGCCATGCTTATAAGTATTACCATTATGGTAATCATATCCCAACAGCACTTCTTATATAACTCTGCAATCTTTATCTCTATAAAATGCTACAAGTATTCCAGCACCCACCAAACATCCACCGCAGATCAGTATTCTTATCAGCCAATATACAATTCCGGCAACGACAGGATTGGATATTCCATTACTAATCTGTGCCATGTTCTTTCCTGTCAGTATAATCCACCCTGCAATGGTCTGTATAAAAGTGGCGATTGTATCAAAGAATACCACGCAATCAGAAATAAATATTTTTGACCGTATCATCTGAAAAAGAGTAGTTGATACGGAATACCATATCAGCAGAAACATCAATGCTTCATACATGGCTGTTTTTGTTTTATATCTGCCTGCCAGTTTTTCCCTCTGCATATCATACTTTTCCTTAGCTTTCAGATAAGCTGTCTGTTTACAATTCCCGCACTTTTGATAGAGTACCGGCTTTTCAACCGGTATCTCTACTTTTTTCTGATGGGAGAGTGCATAATCCCGTTCCTGTTCTGCCTGTCTCTGCTTATCTCGACATTCCTCTATCATGGCTTGGACGGTGTGTGTTTTCTCTTTCTCGCTCTGCAACAATTCTTTTGTTTTCCTCAAGTCGTTCTTTAAGGCTTGAATGTTCTCTGTTTTGTTCTCGCTGTTTAACTTCTCGTTCAAGGTCAGCGATTCGTCGAGCTGCACTTTCAGTTCCCTGATAGTCCGGTCTTTCTGGTCGAGTTCTTCCTGCATCTGCTCTGTCAGCAGAAGCAACTCTTCCAGTTGATCGTCGCTCTTTGAGTTTCTTAATTCGTTCATCAATCAACCTTCCTTTCTCTAATTGCTGTTCAAGTTCAGTAATTCGCTGTTCTGTTTCTGCAATAGCCGGTTCTCGCTGTTTAATTTCTGTGCCAATTCCTGCCATTGCTGATTTTCGTCTGTGAGTTTCTGTATCTGGTCTGTCTTTTCTTCCAGAAGCATCAACAGTTCTTCTGTATCCGGTAAGATTTGTAGCAGCTCTGATAATTCTTTCTCTAATTGCTGCAATCGTTCTTCCTGCTCCTGAAAGCACATCAGCTTCTCGTCCTTTTCCTGTATCTCCTGAAGCATCTCTGCCATGATATTCTGCTGTTCCTCTATCTGTGTAATCATTGCTTCCATCATGGGAATTACTTCTTTGCTTTCTTCTAATGTCATTCAACCACTCCCTCCACATCGACAATGCACCGGATACCTTACCAAAGGTTGCAATTACCTTTTGCAGCAGTGCATTTTGTTTTTTTATCATCTGGTTTTCCTCGACCTTCCATGAACCTTTCCTTATCTGCCCGGTGAGATATTTTTCCTCAATCTTCCTTGCATCTGCACCCTCATGAATCGTAGGGACTTTCAATTTGCCCTGTCTTTCATAAGAGCGGTGGTCAATCAGATTGTCTATGGATAAATGCCGGTTACACATCTTTGCCCATTCGCTTCGCCATAACTCACAATTCTTTGGATTGTTCCAGCCGGTAGCGTCAGTCAGAACCCTTTTCCATTGTTTTCTGTTTCTTGCCCCGACTTTCTGTACTCCGTTTTCATCAAGTACCGGAATACGGATTCCATGACGGTCTGGATTTTTCTTATCCTGCCACCAGTCCGGGTGGGATTCATCAACCACGATATTTCCGTCAGTATCTCTGACAAAATCCCAGTCCTTGACTTCCTTGTTGCCCCATGAGTGGTCTGGATTGAATGGTCGCATGGTTACAAGTAAATGCACATGTGGGTTCCCGTCGCCCTTATCGTGTATGCTCCAGTCGGCACACATTCCCTCGTCCACGAAAGTCTTTTGAATATATTCGGTTGTATAATCAATCTGTTCCTGTCTGCTCCATTCTTTCGGCAGGGAAAATTCAAATGAGCGTCCAAGCTGTGCATCTGCATTTTTTTCTATCTTCAATACCTCATTCCATAACCGCTGTTTCTGAAATGTGATTTTAAACTTTTCCAGTGCGGCTTCCTTATCGCCTGCCCTTTTATAACGGATAGACTGTTGAAACCTTTTTATATTTTCTTCCGATACCTGCAGCCATTCCAGAGGTGCATTTTCGCACATCATCAGACTGGTGTAGACGACTTCCTTTTTGGAAGTATAGTAACTGATTCTGCCTGTTTCCTCATTCTTCATCACATCTCCATTAAGATATGCCGATGCGGATATGACAGATTTTCCTTTACTGCGCCCGACAATCTTTACTGTAAAGTGAAATATCGCCATGATACGATTCCCCCTTTCTGCCGTATCCGGCATTGATTTCCGACAGCATCTTCTTCTGGTTTGGCAGGAGTGAAGCTGTCGAAACGCCCTCTGCGCAAGAGTGCCTCCTGCGGCATGAGCAGGTCTGGCTGAAAGCCCCGCCGACGGAACGAGCCCGGCAAGCGTAAGCGCAGACCGGTTGCCACTTGTGGCAAACTTATAAGGACGACCTCTGGTTGTCCATAAGTGCGCCCTTCATTCAAAGGCAATGAAGGGAATGGAAAAACCACTCCCTCCGCCATTACACTTCCTCCATATCTGTAAGTGGCTCTTTCTGCATCGCCTTTGAGAAAAACTTTCCGTTTGTTTCCTGCCTTTTTAAGAAGCCTATCAACTTTGGTAAATCTTCCTCCTCAATCGGACAGCCAAGAACCGATTCCACTGCGCCACCAATCTGACAGAGCCTGTGGGTTCGTTTTTTACTTTCCTCTGCTTTCTTTCGCTTTTCCAGTTCCTTCCGCTGTGCAATGAGCTTTTTTTGTAGCTTCAATGCTTTCCTGTTCCTTTTTCTCTAATGCACGTATTCTTTCTTCATAAGTCTTTGTTGATTTCGCCATATCGTCTTCATCCTTTCTTTTTCCGATAAACAACAGTTCCCGGTTGCATATCAGGAGAAGCACATGGTATAATCCTCTTGCGTGTAGGTATATCATGGCTTCGGTCTGATAGAACCTTTGGCGGTTTCTTAGGAAGCCGCCTTTTAAGTTGCCACATTTCTTGTGACAGCTTTTACATTTCCTTTATCCCTCAGATCACGCCCCTCGTTGGCTTCCATGAACTTTTCCAGAATGTCAGTTTTAATAAGGACTTTTCTTCCGACCTTTAATACCGGAAGCTTCTTCCATTCAACCAGCTTTCTCAAAGTGTTTCTGCCAATTCCTGTATAGTCGGCTGCTTCCTCGATGGATAATGCAATCTTTCTTTCCGTCATCTTGTCACCTCCTTATAAATTGCATTATGCAATTTTTGTTGTGCTGTTAGTATAGCGGTTTTATATTGTGTTGTCAAGCGTTATGAAATTTTAAAAATAATTATTATATTGCATATTGCAATTATGTGAGGTACATGCTATAATTCATACATACCGAAAAAGGAGGCAATCAGAATGAAAGATAAAGAACTACGCAAGCTGATAGGCAGCAGGGCAAAACAGCGTCGTCTGGAATTAAATCTGACACAGCCTTATGTTGCAGAGAAGATGGGAGTTACAGCTTCCACAATCCTGCGTTATGAGAATGGTTCGATTGACAATACCAAAAAGATGGTGCTGGAAGGTCTTTCGGAAGCACTTCATGTATCTATTGAATGGCTCAGAGGGGAAACCGATGAATACGAAACCGATATTACGGATAAGAAAGAATTACAGATTCGTGATGCAATGGGCGATATTCTCAAACAGTTACCTCTCGACCTTAGTAAAAAGGAAGATGCTTTTTCCAAAAGATTTACTGCTGTTGATGTTAAAGCAATATAACCTGTTTCTGGAATCATTCCAGTTTGCCTGCAAGAATTACAAGGGCAACACGAATGAAGCTGATATTGCAAAAGTAATGGGGTTTGAATCGAATGATGAATATAACGAGATTATGTTTCTCCGGGAGATCACCCACACTGTTAATGCCTTTAATGACATGGCAGATATCGTAAGGCTTTATTCCAAGAAACCGGAAATGGCAGAACAAAGGCTTGAAAATCTTTTATCAGAAGTTTTGTATGAGGATTCCGATTCGGTATAGAACGACAACCGGAGTTATGATATACTTACACGCGAAGCATTTCATCAGTTCCGATTGTCTGATATCGAAAGGAGACACACGATTATGGCAAAAGGATCTGTAAGAAAAAAAGGAAAGAAATGGTACTACCGCTTCTATGTAGAAGATGCAAGCGGCAATCTGGTTCAGAAAGAATACGCTGGAACAGAAAGCAAAAGTGAAACGGAAAAACTGCTCCGTCAGGCAATGGACGATTACGAAAGCAAGAAATTCATTGCAAAGTCGGAAAATATTACAGTTGGAGAATTACTTGATATATGGGCAGAGGAAGAATTAAAGACCGGTACTCTCAGTAATGGGACAGTCCAGAATTACCTCGGTGCTATTACCAACATCAAGAAGCATCCAATTTCAGAGAGAAAGTTGAAAAATGTAACATCTGAGCATTTACAAGCCTTCTTCGATCTGCTTTCCTTTGGTGGCACTTATCCAGATGGTTCAGAAAGAAAAGGTTACAGCAAAGATTACATTCGTTCTTTCTCGGCAGTATTACAGCAGTCATTCCGGTTTGCAGTATCACCAAAGCAATATATCACTTTCAATCCGATGCAGTATATTAAGCTGAAATACCAGACGGATGAGGTTGACCTGTTTTCTGATGATGACATGGATGGCGATATACAGCCAATTCCACGAGAGGATTATGAAAGACTGATTGAATTTCTACAGGATTACAATCCACCGGCAATACTTCCAATCCAGATAGCTTATTATGCAGGACTTCGTATCGGTGAAGCCTGTGGTCTGGCATGGCAGGATGTAAATCTTGAAGAACAGTGCCTTACGATCAGACGCAGTATCCGATATGATGGTTCAAGGCACAAGAATATCATCGGACCAACCAAACGAAAAAAGGTAAGGATTGTTGATTTTGGAGATACACTGGCAGAGATTCTTCGCAATTCCCGAAAGGAACAACTTAAAAACCGAATGCAGTACGGAGAACTTTACCACAAAAACTACTACAGAGAAGTAAAAGACAAAAACAGAGTTTACTATGAGTTCTATCATCTGGACGGAACAGAGAATGTTCCAGAAGATTATAAGGAAATATCCTTTGTCTGCTTAAGACCGGATGGAAGTTTGGAACTGCCAAGCACGTTAGGAATTGTTTGCAGGAAGATTGCTCAGAAACTGGATGGATTTGAAGGATTTCATTTTCACCAGTTGCGACACACCTACACAAGCAACCTTCTGGCAAATGGAGCAGCTCCGAAAGATGTACAGGAACTGTTAGGACACTCAGATGTCAGTACCACAATGAATGTCTACGCCCATTCCACAAGAAAAGCCAAGCGGGAATCCGCAAAGTTACTTGATAAAGTGGCAGGCAACGACTAAATAAAACTTTCCCTTATTTCCCTTACGATTATCTCATAAGGGCAAAAATAAGGGAAAATACATATCATTTCACTAATGAATGGGCTGAAAAGCCTGTAAAATAGGGAAAGTTAGAAAGATATTTCGGCAAACTTGAATTTGTTATGAAGAAGATATCCAGTCCGCCGTCCAGTACTGCGTCCACATTACCGGTCTCCACATCGGTACGATGATCCTTGACCAGTGTGTAAGGCTGTAATACATAGGAGCGGATCTGGTTACCCCAGCCAATCTCCTTGACCTCACCGCGGATATCAGACAGCTTCTCGGCATTTGCTTCCTGCTTTAACAGATACAGCTTGGCTTTCAGCATCTGCATTGCCTTATCCTTGTTCTGGAACTGGCTTCGCTCATTCTGACATTGTACCACGGTTCCCGTAGGAATATGGGTGATACGAATGGCAGAGGAGGTCTTGTTGATATGCTGGCCACCGGCACCGCTGCTTCGGTAGGTGTCGATGCGCAGATCCTTCTCATCAATATCCACATCCAGATCGCCCTCGATATCCGGCATAACATCCAGCGATACAAAGGAAGTCTGACGTTTTCCCTGAGCATTGAAAGGGGAAATACGCACCAGACGGTGTACTCCCTTCTCGGATTTCAGGTAGCCGTAGGCATTCAGGCCGTTGACCTGAAAAGTCACTGACTTGATACCTGCTTCGTCACCATCCAGATAGTCCAGTACTTCGATGGCAAAGCCCTTGCGCTCCGCCCAGCGGGTATACATACGATACAGCATGCCGCACCAGTCACAGCTCTCGGTACCTCCGGCACCGGCATTGAGCTTTAAGATCGCATTGTTTTTGTCATATTCTCCGGATAATAATGTACCGATCCTGAGTTCGTCGAATTCCCTGATGAATTCATCCAGCTCCTCACGGATCTCAGGGATCAGAGACGCATCGTTTTCCTCATATCCCATATCGATCAAGGTCAGGATGTCATCGAACTGTGTCGAAAGCTTGTCGCACTCTCCCACAGTATCCTTCAGGTTCTTCAGTTCTTTCATTTTCTGATTGGAACGCTCCGGGTCATCCCAGAATCCGGGAGCCTCCATCTCACGTTCCATTTCTTCGATCCGCTTTGCCTTGTTAGCAAGGTCAAAGTGAATCCCTCACTTCCGCTAAAGGTGTTTCGTAGGACAGGATTTCTGTCTTCATCTGATCTAATTCAACCACTTAACGTCACCCACTTTCTTATTCTATTATTTTAATGATGCCAGGATCAAAAGGTCTAAGCCCACATGAGCTTGCTCATAGGTGGGTGAAAGACCTTGGGTAGGATTGTTCCGTGCTGCCGCACTATCTTCCGACTGTTGTCAGAAAGCATCAGGCTTTCCGTCCGCAGCAGTTCTTGTATTTTTTGCCGCTGCCGCAAGGACAGGGATCATTGGGATATACCTTTGCATTTTCACGCTTTACCGGTCCCTTCTGTAAGGAATCATCCTTGTTGGTACCGGTGATCTGGGCCTGCTGCTCACGCTCTACCTTCTGCTCGATCTTGATGTGGAACAGAAGTCTTACGGTCTCTTCACGGATGTTCTGGGTCATCTCATCGAACATCTCATAACCGCTCATCTTGTACTCTACCAGAGGATCTCGCTGTCCATAGGCCTGTAAGCCTACGCCCTGACGCAGCTGCTCCATATCGTCGATATGATCCATCCACTTGCGGTCAATGACCTTCAGCAGAACCACACGCTCCAGCTCACGGATCGCTTCGGGTTCGGGGAACTCGGCTTCTTTTGCTTCGTACAGCTTCACAGCTTCTTCCTTTAACTGCTGCTTTAGGCTGTTCTTCTTGGGCTTCTTCACACGCTCCGGTGTCAGAGGCTGTAACGGGATCGTAGGAATGAGCAGGGTATTTAACTCATTGAAATCCCAGTCGGAGATATCTGCGTCGTCATTGATACAGATATCTACACAGTTCTCGGTAATATCGGTGATCATCTTGTAGATCACATCACGCATGCTCTCGCCGTTCAGTACCCGCAGACGCTCCTCGTAGATAATCTCTCTCTGTTCACTCATGACACGGTCATACTCTAACAGATTCTTACGGATACCGTAGTTGTTGCTCTCGATCTTCTTCTGTGCGGATTCGATGGCATTGGTCAATGCCTTGTGCTCGATCTCCTGTCCCTCAGGGATACCTAAGGTATTGAACATGCTGATCAGGCGCTCGGAACCGAACAGTCTCATCAGATCGTCCTCCAGAGAGATGTAGAACTTGGACTCACCGGGATCTCCCTGACGTCCGGAACGACCACGCAGCTGATTATCAATACGTCTGGACTCATGACGCTCGGTACCGATGATCTTCAGTCCGCCGGCGGCTCTCGCTTCATCATCCAGCTTGATATCCGTACCACGGCCTGCCATGTTGGTAGCGATGGTTACCGCACCGTGTACACCGGCATCGGCTACGATCTCTGCTTCCAGTTCATGGAATTTTGCATTCAGTACCTTGTGCTGGATGCCGCGCCTGGTCAGCATTCTGCTCAGTTCCTCACTGGCTTCGATCGTGATCGTACCTACCAGTACAGGCTGTCCTGTGGCGTGTGCTTCCTCTACCGCATTCACGATAGCGTTCAGCTTCTCTCTCTTCGTCTTGTATACAGCATCCTGCAGATCCTTACGGATAACGGGACGGTTCGTAGGGATCACAACAACATCCATGCCGTAGATCTCACGGAACTCGGTCTCCTCAGTGAGAGCCGTACCGGTCATACCACACTTTTTATCGAATAAGTTAAAGAAATTCTGGAAGGTAATGGATGCCAGCGTCTTACTTTCTCTCTTCACCTTTACATGCTCTTTTGCTTCGATTGCCTGATGCAGACCGTCGGAGTAACGGCGTCCCGGCATGATACGTCCGGTAAATTCATCGACGATCAGTACCTGGTCATCCTTTACCACGTAATCCTTATCACGGAACATCAGATTATGGGCACGTAATGCCAGAATGATGTTGTGCTTTGGATCTCCAGGTTCTCGGGATCAGCGAAGTTATCAATGTGGAAGAATCTCTCAACCTTCTCCATACCTGCTGCGGTCAGGTTAATGATCTTATCCTTCTCGTTGACTACGAAGTCTCCGGTCTCTTCCTGTACCACACCCATAATGGCGTCCATCTTGGTCAGTTCCTGTACATCATCACCGCGCTTCATCTGACGTGCCAGCAGATCACACATTTCATATAAAGCGGTAGACTTGCCGCTCTGTCCGGAAATGATCAGAGGAGTTCTCGCTTCATCGATCAGTACAGAGTCCACCTCATCGATGATGGCATAATGCAATCCACGCAGAACCAGCTGTTCCTTGTAAATAACCATGTTATCACGCAGATAATCAAATCCCAGTTCGTTGTTGGTAACATAAGTGATATCACACTTGTAAGCTTCCTGTCTCTCCTCGGAGGTCATGCTGTTCAGTACCACGCCGACCTTCAGTCCCAGAAACTCATGTACCTGACCCATCCACTCTGCATCACGCTTCGCCAGATAGTCATTGACGGTAACAACATGGACACCCTTGCCTTCCAAAGCATTCAGATAAGCGGGAAGGGTAGACACCAAAGTCTTACCTTCACCGGTACGCATCTCTGCGATACGTCCCTGATGCAGGATGATACCACCGATCAGCTGTACTCTGTAGTGTTCCATGTTCAGAACACGCTTTGCAGCCTCTCTCACGGTTGCATAAGCCTCCGGAAGCAGATCGTCCAGAGTCTCTCCCTCGGTCAGACGCTTCTTGTACTCTTCGGTCTTCCCCCGCAGCTCCTCATCGGAAAGTGCCTGCATCGCAGGGCGGAGTGCCTCGATCTTGTCTACCAGAGGTTCAATACGCTTCAGTTCTCTGGAACTGTGCGTGCCAAATATCTTCTCAATAACGCTCATTTTTTCCTCGTTTCCGCACCCTTTTGACAATAAAATGTCCATGGGTCTTCGCATAATTCAAAGGTTATTGTAGCAGATTTTCCTCTGTGTTTCAACCTTTCTGTGCCTGCAGAGCCGTGAAAAGACTGTAAAAATTTTATGAACAGCTCTCTTCATCTATTCTGTCCCGGAAAATTGACAGTCCGGGGAAAAATTATTATAATTGAAATAAGTAGGATTTACGAAAGCACCTGATGATTTTCAGGTTACCGAAAGGCACAAGGATTACGGTCTATGAAGAGATTATCCATCACACAATTGATTCCCGGAATGATTGTTGCAGAAGATGTCTACAATCTGGATCATGAACTTCTGATTCCGAAGGGCACGGTTCTCACGGACAAGCTCATCACGAAGCTGGATCTGTACGGTATTCTCACAATCTTCGCCGAAGATGTACTCCCGGCAGCGGATCTTTCCGAAACGGAATCCTCCTACTATGAACGGATCAAAAGTTCTCCGGAATTTCATCTGTTTAAAGAAGATTTTGAGAATGAAGTCGAACTTTTCCGGGAAAATATGAATCTGGTCGTTCAGAAGAATACAGCCCTGGATGTGAAAACTCTGCTGAAAAGCACACTTTCCATTGTTTCGAATCATTCCGGCAGCATCAGTATTCTGGATATGCTTCAAAATATGCGGGAATACGATGATTCCACCTATACCCACAGTCTGAATGTGGCACTGATCTGTAATATTCTGGCGGGATGGCTGAAGCTTCCGAAAGAAGACGTGGAACTGGCTACTGCCTGCGGTCTGTTCCATGACATCGGCAAAATGCTGATTCCCTATTCCATCATCGCCAAGCCCGGCAGATTGTCCGAGGAAGAGTTTGCCACGGTAAAAAAACATCCTGCTCTGGGATATGAATTACTGCTGTCTCAGGATGTGGACGTGCATGTGAAAAATGCAGCTCTGATGCACCACGAACGTAGTGACGGCAGCGGTTACCCCTCGAAATTAAAAGGGAACCAGATCGATCCTTATGCACGGATGGTAGCCATTGCGGATGTCTACGATGCCATGACGGCAGCCCGCTGTTACAGAGGACCTTTGTGTCCGTTCTGTGTGATTGAAATGTTCGAAACGGAAGGCTTCCAGAAATACGATGTTTCCATTCTGCTTCCTTTCCTGGAAAACGTGGTAAATTCCTGCCTGCAAAACCGTTGTCTGTTGAACGATGGACGAAAAGTCACAATCATTTACATCAATAAGGAAAAATTGTCCCGCCCTGTAGTACAGTACGGCAAGGAATATATCAATCTGGCAGACCAGCCGGATCTGAAAATTGAAAAGCTGTTGTAAGTTATCATTTGAAAATTATTTTTTACGCACAATTTTGTACTTCACATTGTACTATAATACAAAGCACTAAAGCATATATTATGTGCCAGTGGCACATGTTTAGCACGGATCGAAGCAAAGCGGAGAAATGGGCTTGAAAATGCGGAGGTACGGAAAGGTATAGGTATTCTATTTATGTCAGACACAATTCATTTGTATGTAAATATGTCCGGAAATACAATTCCGGGCACTTCTTTTGCCACCATCGGAGAAGCATTGGCTTCCCTGCCGGATGTTCCTGCCTCAGAATCCGGAAAGCAGTTCCCGGCTCCCGTTTCAGAGCTGCCGCCGGTGATCCTGCATATCGGTAAAGGAATTTATCGGGAAAAGCTGGTAATCACCCGTCCGAATATTACTTTTGAGGGTACCGGCGGTGACGAGACGATCCTTGTCTATGGAGATGCTGCCTTCGATCTCATGCCGGAGGGGGATAAGCGAGGTACCTTCCGTACTGCTTCCGTCCGGATCGACACTCATGACTTTACCGCCAGAAACCTGACTTTCCAGAACGATTCCGGCTACGGCCACACCGTAGGGCAGGCACTGGCCGTCTATGTGGACGGTGACCGCAATGCCTTTTATAACTGCCGGTTCTTAGGCAGTCAGGATACGATCTTCGATGCCCCCCTGCCATTAAAAGAGGCTCAGCCCGGCGGATTCAAGGGTCCCGGAGAATTCAAGCCCCGGACCATAGGACGCCATTATTATGAAAATTGCTTTATCCAGGGTGATGTGGATTTCATCTTCGGCAGTGGAATCGCCTGGTTTGAGCATTGCACGATCTTCTCCAAGCTGCCCGGAGACCGGATTCCACCGGAAAGTCCGGAGTCTGAAGTAATCTACGGCTATGTGACTGCTGCCTCCACCCCGCAGGAAGAGCCCTACGGCTACGTGTTCCATGAATGCAAATTAGAGAGCGACTGCCCGCCCAATTCCATCTATCTGGGACGTCCCTGGAGAGAATGGGCAAAGACAGTGTTCCTGCACTGTGAACTGGGTGCACATATCCACCCCGCCGGCTGGCAGGACTGGAAAAAGCCCCACGACCACTTCTACTACGGAGAATACAACTCCTACGGCCCCGGTG